>Ga0315294_10002970_pt1 | contig 18425 bp, 15 predicted proteins | sample YL17G13_40_MG_FD_203626 | JGI IMG/M metagenome (GOLD analysis project Ga0315294, IMG submission 203626) | Sediment microbial communities from Yellowstone Lake, YNP, Wyoming, USA - YL17G13_40 | ecosystem: Environmental > Aquatic > Freshwater > Lake > Sediment | place: USA: Wyoming | collected...
TAAAAAATACAAGATAATAAATCGTAAATAGAAAATGACGTTAAGCTGGGCAAACAGAATAACCATTCTGAGGATACTGCTGATAGCGCCGTTTGTCAGTTGTATGCTTCAGATAAACGACCCTGAGCTGAGCGAGCGGATTCGGCACCTGATTCGCTATTCAGCCGTGGTGATATTTTTCCTTATGGCGGCAAGCGACGGGCTTGACGGGTTTCTTGCGCGTAAAAATGGGCAAGCTACGAAGCTCGGTGCCTTCCTTGACCCAACCGCCGACAAGCTGCTTATCACGTCGGCTTCTTTGCTCCTTGCCTCATATCACGCCGGCGTCGCCGGCTTCATCCTGCCGCCGACGGTGGTCGTGCTGATTATCGGTAAAGACCTCCTCATATTCCTCGGCTTTTTGATTATCTATTTTCTTACGGGTAAAGTCCGCGTCGTCCCGGTCTTCGCGGGAAAGGCGTCCACCGCATTACAGCTTTCTATGGTGGCGGCGATACTAATCGCACCGGAGGTCTCATCCGTTTTTCATGGATGGGTTTATTTTGTGCGGTTTTTGTGGTGGTCAGCGGCAGGAGCGGCGGTATTAGCAACGCTGGTCTATATCCGCGCCGGTTCCAAATTCATCGAACAGTACGAGCAAAACTCGCCACCCCATGTTTAAGACCTACAGGGGCAGGCGAAAGGGTTTTACCGCGGAGGCCGCTGAGAACGCAAAGAATTATTTTTTTGCCACAGATTACACCCGCCCCTGCCGCAGGCCTCGCGGCCTTCGAGCCGAGGGGCGAGGTCTCGCCCGCCTTTGGCGAGGCGGACAGATTTTTTTTAGACGCTGATTGCGCGGGGTGACGCTGGCGACACGATAGTATATAAGTATATGCGTATATACTTATGGAGTGCTCCATGAGTCGAGGTTTTTAGACGCGGATTGCGCCCGTCTTCGTTGTGCAACTACGCCGAGGCAGGCAGATTTACGCTGTTTTTTTGTTAACCACCGAGGGCGCGAAGGGACACGAAGAATTTCTTAGACACAGATTAACACCCCCGCCGTTTTGTGAAGCAAAACGAGACGCGGGGGCTACGCAGGGCTTCGCTGCTTTTGCTCGGCTTTGCGTTCTGCGGCTAAGGGTATTCTCGATACAAGCATCTGCGATACCCTTTCGCCTTGTCCGCGACCCATCCTCCGCTTTACTGCTACGGAGGGTAAAATCCCTTCGGGCTTCTTTGTATAAGCCGAGCAAAAAACACAGATTTGCCGAGGCGGGCGAGACCTCGTCAAGCTCGGTTTTTAAGCTGAAATCCGCCTTCAGCGAGACCTCGCCAAATGGCGGGAACGTAGTATGTGCTTGTATGTGGTAGTATGCGCTACTATGCAAAGGGGGGGTGGGCAGGGTAGCGTTCAGCGGACAGTTCGTATTGCCGAAGCGGGCTCTCCGCTTTGCTTCGTGTCCGAAGCGGGCTCTGCGCCCGCCTTCATTGACACTGCGGCGGGTAAACTTCGCTACGTGTCGTCGTTCGTATATCGTAGTTTGGAGGAGTAACCCTGCCATAAATAGCAGGGCTAAATTTTATTAGGAAGCCGCAAGGCGGAAATCGAAAATAAATTCGCTTCTTTGCCGTCGGATACGCCGGAAGCCCCTCCTCCGCTAAAGCTACGCAGGGCAGGCCAGCGGACAATTATCTTGGCGTATTGGTAATAAATTAAATCGCAGATTGTTTTAACTTCTCTGTCGGGCATATCTTTAAAGGTATATTAGAAACCGTACTTTTCTTTCCGCAATTCAAATGCTCTCTTCCCACCTTCCATAATCTTTGTAATAACTTCACGTACTTTACTCATATCAATCGCACCCTCATTTTTTACTGTCCCTTTACTCCGGTCATGTCCGGATTCATAATCACAATGAATAACAAGTTCGGCATCTCCATTTACAACTAAGTTTGCATCATGACTCGATATAATAATCTGCCTTCGTTTTTTAGCTTCCCAGAGTTGCTTTACAATTTCATAGGTGAGTTCTTTATTCAAGTCATCCTCGGGCTGATCGATTATAAGCGGTCCTCCCTCTTCATTAAGAAGAATCGTTAATAACGCAGTTGCTTGCTCACCCGCCGACGCTTTTTTAAATGGTATTTTGTCTTGCCCTTTCTTGTAAAAAAATTCCGGTATGTCTTTTAGACTGGTTAATGCTATTTCTATCCACCGTTCAGGTTTCAAGTTTATTACAATTTTCCGTCGTTGGCTTTCTTTAAGATCCCATTTTTGAAAAGTAGGTGGCGTAAAATTTTCGGGTAGGTCTTCTTTTGCAAATTCAGCATACTTCCTCAAATCGAGCATAAATTCAAGCCAGTTTTCGACGACCGAACCCCCTCCCAATAATATCACGCGCAAATCATCCCAACTTCCCGGTTGAATTCTGGCTCCCTGCAACGCTTTGTCTACGATTTCCAAAGCGGCATTTATATCCGCCCCTCTTGTCAGCTTGGCTTCTACAAACCCACATGATTTTTCTATGAGAGTTGCACATTCTCTTTCTAATATATCACCTCTGTTTCGATGCAAAACAATCCATGCATTCCAAGAATTGGTAAATTCTCCTTCCGCATCACCACTTTCATCAATATCTTTTTGAAGGTCGCGTTGTTTTTTGATTGTGGCTGCTTCATCGTTACGTAAAGTAGATAATTGAGTTATTATTTCCTTATGAGCTCTTGCCTCATCTTCAGCACGTTTATACCTGGCCTTGAATTCTTTGTCCCCCTCATTCCAAACAATATTTTTATTATTCAACTCTTCCAAGGAGATTGTAAAGTTGCTCTGTGTGTCTTTAATACCCTTTTGCGCTACTAAGACGGCTTCCTTCCAAAGCTGATACATATCCTTCAATATTTTGGCTTGTGGAAAATCGTCTTCGATTTTAACCTCTCTCGGCAATTTCGCGAGAATGGTTTCTGCTGTTTGCAATGAATTACTAATAGTATCTATGTCTTCCCTGATTACTTCTATGATTTGCTCTTCTTGAAGTCTCTGTTTATATTCTTCTAACACTTTTTTGGTATCGGCACTTAATTCTGGTAGCGTTTTTTCTATACTAGAAATTCTTTCTTTTAATGACGCTAATTTAGTATCACATCCCGCCAATTCTCGTTTTAAACCTTGCACGCGCAATACCTTTGTATATCGTTCCAAAATCTCTATGCGTTTGCTTTGTATTGCTTCTCCGATTCGATTTAACTCTTCCTGAATTGGTTGCTCTACAAACTTTTGTATTTCCGTTGTTCTTATACTGACGGTCGATAATTGTTTCTGACTGTAAGATCTAATCGGTAGGATATTTTTAATCGATTCCGCTGTTACTGTTTGTTCTCCTTTTCCGGCCACACGCAATTTAATCTCTTTCGTTGTGGAATTCCAATCAACCACATGTGGCACTCCATCGACAATCCAATGCACTGTTACTCGACCGCCGATATTTTGTAATGTGTCTTTGATAAGTTCTGCTCCATAAGTCCCACCTTCTCCTCCCATCACCGCTGGCTGGTCTTGCATTGCCCATCGAAGATATTCAAGTATTGTGGATTTCCCTGTTCCCCTTCCTCCTATAATTGCGTTCATCTCTGGGTTTAATTCGATATCTAATTGCCCCATGAATGTGCTATTACTTACTTGAATTCGTTGAATATGTCTTGTCGGCAATTTTGGTTCTTCTTGTGATATCCGAGATTCTTTCGCCAAGCACGCCTGTCTTATCGCCTCTGCCGTAAATTCGGCCATCTTCACCCAAGTACTCCGACTTCCATCATAAGTTGCTGCCTCACCCCGAAAATCAGATGTTTGGAAAATACCTATAGGCTTTGTGCTCCATCCTCTGAGCATTCCATCGAACAAAAAGATACTTCTTCGGTTTAATTGTCCATAGGGGCATTCGATATACCCTCCAACACATGGCATTGCAGCATATACTTCTCTAAGCGACTTTTTAGCCAGTGTCTTATATCCGTCAATCCCCACATGTGGTAATATAATATATCTACCATCTAATTCCTTACGTTGCCTAATTAAATCATCAAGTTCGTCCAGTTTTGTGAAATTAAGCGGCCTTGGCTCTGGTCCAGTTTCTTCTGAATCAAGTGTCGGAGTCATGCCAATAGCGTGAAGTAAAATGTTTTGAAGGCTTTCGTCTGCATTGGCATCAAGTAAAATGATAACTTGATAGCCTACCATTGATGTAATTTCCACCCCCGGAAATATAATTGGATTCTGCTTAAGCGGATCGATCCCTCCAATTTCCCCATCCTGTGCTGCTAACTGGAAGTACTTCACAAAACACATATCATTGTGGTCGGTGATTCCTATTGCCCTTATCCCAACCTCGCGACACTTAGCAACAAACTCTTGCGCATATCTCAAACGTTCTTCATCTGTTTTTGGCCGCTTTTCCGCAGGTTGCCAGTTTCGATCACGAGGAGAGTGTATTTGAAAGTCTGACCGGTAAAAATGTGCTCCTTTATCCATGGTTCCCTCTTGTAATCATATATGAGTTTACTCGAAAAAAGAATAATCGTTTTTCAACTTGCCAAAATTCCTCTTTTTTCTTGAAATGCATTGTAACGAGAAATGAGGAGGAAACAAGGGGGACTCGGCAATAACCGAAAAGAAAAACCCTGCCACTCGCCAAGGGCGGAGATGGCAGGGCTAATTACGGATTCGGAAGAACGTGGATTTATGACCCGGCAATAAAGTTGCCGGGCTAAACAAGTTGGCGGATAAATGTTGTCCAAACATAGTTCTTCCGGTTTTATGGGTGGTGTGGTATAATGCCGAAAATATGACTCAATCCAGACGTGTAGTGATACATATCGTATGGTGTCATTTCGAGCCCTCCGACTTTGCTCCCTTCGACGGTGCTCAGGGCAGGCAGGACAGGTCTGGTTGTGCATTCACGGGCTGGAAGCCCGTGCCACATTTAATATTTTTTTAGGATTAAGAGATGTTTAAGACATTTGGACTGGCGGACCCGTTGGTGCGGGGGATATTGGCCACGGGGTTCACGGCTCCAACCGAAATTCAGTCGCAGGCGATACCTGCTGCGATAGCGGGCAAAGACATCATCGGCTGCGCACAAACGGGCACGGGCAAGACGGCGGCGTTTGTGCTGCCAATTTTGAATCGGCTAAGCCACGAGCAGGCGGGCAGAAGGAAGGTTGTTCGCTCGCTGATTTTGACGCCGACGCGAGAATTAGCGGTGCAAATCGAAAAGGCCATACGCGACTATGGGCGATTCCTGCATTTGCGGACATTGGCCGTCTATGGCGGGGTGAATATAAACGGGCAGTTCAGCGCGCTTCGGCAGGGCGTTGATATTGTTGTCGCGACGCCGGGCCGGCTGCTTGACCATATGAACCGGCGGACCATCGAACTCAAGCATATCGAGGTGCTGGTTTTGGATGAGGCGGACCGGATGTTCGATATGGGTTTCATCAAGGACGTGCGGAGAATCATCTCGGCGGTTCCCACGAATCGCCAGACGATGCTGTTCTCGGCGACGGTAACGCCTGAGATAAGTAATCTGGCATCGGGCGTGCAGAAGTCGCCCATAATGATACAAATTGGCAGGCCCCGGAACCCCATCGAGACAATCAAACAGCATATTTATATGGTCGAGAGGGACCGGAAAATCGGTCTCCTTTTGCACCTGCTCCAGAATGGCCAGTTATCCAGCGTGCTGGTCTTTTCACGCACCAAGCATGGCGCGGACAAGATTAATCGGCATCTTGAACGAGCGAACATCGAATCGGTGGCGATACACTCAGGCCGAACGCAGAGCCAGAGACAGCGCGCGCTTGATGGCTTCAAAAACGGCGACCACCGTGTTATGGTGGCGACGGATATCGCGGCACGCGGCATCGACGTTACGGGGATATCGCACGTCATCAATTTCGACGTGCCCGGCATGCCGGAGGACTATATTCACCGCATCGGGCGGACAGGCCGGGCCGAGGCGATGGGCGACGCGATTACCTTTGTTTCAAGTGAGGAGCATAAGCAGCTTCGACTGATTGAAAGATTCATCGGGCGAGATATTCCCCCCATCGAATGTCCCGGTTATACCTATGTTCACATCAGAATGGAGATGCCGAAAATCCAGCCGGGGCTGCACAGGGGCAGATTCTCGACGATGAGCAAAAGAAGCCATCGAATACGCCGAAGACGTTAAAAATACCATCGTAACAAACCCCGCCATCCTCCCCGCCTCCCGTAAGGGATGCTGCGCATGCGGCGGGTAAACCCGCCACACAGACGGCGGGTAAACTTCGGTGAGAGTGGCGGGGCCAAATACGGCGGAAATCCGAAGCCAAAACCTCTTGCATTTTGCTAATAACGTTATTAGAATACACAATTCGTCTGGACTTGGTTAATGGCAGGGCAGCTATATTCGGCTGCCTTTTTTGTGAAAATTTAAGGAGCGTGAAATATGGGTTGTAATGTAGCTATCGCAGGCGTGACCGGCGCGGTCGGGCAGGAATTTCTGAGTATTATCGAAGAAAGGGATTTTCCCTTTGATTCTCTGAAGATGCTGGCAAGCAGCAGGTCCGCGGGCAAGACAATCCAGTTTAAGGGCAAGGAATACGTCGTTGAGCAGATGACCGACAAGAGTTTTGACCGGGTCGATATCGCCTTGTTCAGCGCGGGAGCCGACCGCAGCAAGACCTTCGCGCCGGCGGCGGTGAAGGCGGGCGCGGTTGTCGTCGATAATTCGTCGGCGTTCAGGATGGTTCCTGATGTTCCGCTTGTTATCCCGGAGATTAACCCGCAGAAAATCAAGGAACACAAGGGCATCATCGCGAACCCAAACTGCTCGACGATTATCGGTATTGTGCCGGTGTGGCCTTTGCACAAGGCAAATCCGGTGAAACGTATGGTCGTAAGCACCTACCAGGCGGCAAGCGGGGCGGGCCAGGCGGCGATGCTGGAGCTTGAGCAGCAGTCGCGCGAGATACTGGCGGGCAAAAAGCCGACCATCAAGGTCCTGCCTTATCAGCTTGCATTCAACGTGTTCAGTCACAACTCTTCGCTGGACGCCACCGGCTATAACCAGGAAGAGGTCAAAATGGTCAACGAAACCAGGAAGATATTCGACTGCCAGGATATCGCAGTAACCGCGACCTGTATCAGGGTGGCGGTATTGCGGGCGCACAGCGAAAGCATCAACCTCGAATTCACCGACCCGATTACGCCTGATGAGGTTCGGGATTTGCTTAAGGACGCACCGGGCGTTTCGGTTCTCGATGACCGTGAGCATAATCGTTTTCCGATGCCCATCGACGCGACCGGCAAGGACGACGTCTTTGTCGGCAGAATCCGGCAGGATTTCTCGATACCGGAAAACCGCGGCATAAATATCTGGGTGGCGGGCGACCAGCTCAGAAAAGGCGCGGCACTTAACGCGATTCAAATTGCTGAAAAACTATTGTAAAAGCCACTAAGACACCAAGACACTAAGAGTTTATAAGTAAAAATTAAAAACTTGGTGTCTTTGTGACTTAGTGGCGAAAATATGGCGCTGCGTAACGTAAAACTGACGGTATCATACGACGGCACGAGTTACCACGGCTGGCAAATACAGCCCGGCAAAAGAACCATCCAGGCGGAGCTTGTCAACGCGGTCAGCGAACTGCTGGGCTGGCGGACAAGGGTAACAGCCGCATCGAGAACCGACGCGGGCGTCAGCGCAAAAGGCCAGGTCGCATTAATTCAAATCGATTCGCCGATTCCAACCAAAAACCTTGCCAAGGCAATCACCGACCGTTTGCCCAAGGACATCGCTGTTACTGAAGCCGTTGATATTCCTATGGGCTTCAACGTTATCGGCGATACCACTCGCAAATTGTACCGCTATTGTATTTTCACGGGCAAAGACAGGCCTGTATTCGAGATTCACCACTGCTGGCACCTTGCCGATGCGAAGCTCGATGTCGCCCTTATGAACCAGGCGGCCAAATTGCTGATGGGCAAACAGGATTTCAAGTCATTCGCTGCGGCGGACGACCATCGAACCGATTCAGTTCGCACAATCTTCCGTTGTGAGTTATATTCGTCGAAATTTCCGCCTCAAAATCCGAGCGATGCGCCGATGGCGGGCGACGACTGGGTATTTATCGATGTCGAAGGCGACCGTTTCCTTTATAATATGGTCAGGAATATCGTCGGAACGCTTGTCGAGGTTGGCGTAGGCAGGATGAAGCCGGAGAAAATGGTTGAAATCATCGAAGCAAAAAACCGGCGGGCCGCAGGCCCCATCGCCCCGCCCGAAGGTCTCTGTCTTATGTGGATTAGATTTTGAAGATAGTTCATATCATAACTCGGCTCATACTTGGAGGGGCGCAGGAAAATACGCTCATTACCTGCAAACTGCTGGCACAGCGAGGCCACGATGTTACGCTGGTAACGGGGCCTGCGCTTGGGCCGGAGGGCGATTTGTATGAATTTGCGCAAAACCAGAAATTCAATTTCATTATTCTTAACGACCTGCGACGCCAGATAAATCCCCATTACGATATACCGGCGTATTTTCAAATCAAGGACGTCCTGCGGGAATTGAAGCCGGAGATTGTTCATACTCATTCCGCCAAGGCAGGCATTCTTGGCCGATACGCGGCGCATTCGCTCAAGGGTAAATGGGGAGCGGGTCTGCCGAAGGTTGTTCACGGCGTTCACGGCCTCGCGTTTCATTCTTATCAAGGCGCTATGCTCAACAGGTTTTACATCGCAGTCGAGAAGGCCGCGGCGAAACGCACCGATTTTTTTATAAGCGTGGCAGACGCGATGACAAATCAGTCGCTGGCCGCCGGTATTGGTTCGCCCGACAGATATACAACTGCCTATTCCGCGATTGAGGAGGACGGTTTTCTTCGGCCTATTTCCAATGAGCAGAAAAAGCAATTCAGGCAGAAATACGCCATACCGGAAGATTCAATCGTGCTTGTAACAATCGCACGCCTTTTTCATCTAAAAGGCCACGAATTCATAATCGAATCCGCCAAGTCGCTTGCCGAGCAATTTCCAAAAGTAATCTGGCTATTTGTTGGCGACGGAATTTTGGCGGAAAAATACAAAAAGTGGATTGACGGCCTGGGGCTTGGACACAGGTTCAGATTCACGGGATTATTGCCGCCGAAGATGATGCCGGCGGTGCTGCAATCATCCGATATTCTTGTTCACTGCTCGCTGCGAGAAGGTCTCGCTCGGACGCTGCCCCAGGCGATGCTTTGCGGAAGGCCCGCGATATGCTTTGACCTCGATGGCGCAAGAGAGGTTGTCAACGAAAACACCGGCCGGCTGATTGCGCCGGAAAATGTCGAGCAATTAACCGTCGCCTGTGCGGAATTGATACAGGATAAAGGGCTTTGCGAAAAACTGGGGGTTCAGGGACGCGAGTTTGTGAGGGAAAAATTCAGCCCTGATACGATGGTCGATACAATCGAGGGCGTTTACCGGCGGTTAGTTTCCTGATTTTTTTTGTTCGCCGGCTTTTTGGTTTCGCCTGTGCCTTTGGTTTCCGATGTGCTTTTGGCTTCCGATTTTGCCGGCGTTGCGATTGTTTCTTTTTTCTCGCTGGTTTTTTCCGGCTTTTCTTTCTTTGCGGATTCCTTGTAGTTTTCACTTCTGTAATCGGTGGCGTAAAAGCCGCTGCCTTTGAAGATGAGGCCTGCGCCTGTGCCGATGAGCCGTTTGAGGGCGAGTTTGCCGCACCTGGGGCATTTTCGCGACGATTTAGAAGTTATGCTTTGAAGCTGCTCGAACAGGTGTCCGCATTTGTTGCACTTGTATTCGTAAGTAGGCATAACTACTGCGTGTCCTTTGTTTCCGATTCTTCGGGCTGCGGCGCTGCTTGGGGTGCGGGCGTTTTGTTGACGACGACCCTGCTTGCGCGAATCAGCCGGCCATTGAGCTTATAACCCTTCTGCAGCTCTTCGAGGACCATGCCTTCTTCTTTGGTGTTTTCGCTGCGATGAGTAATCGCCTCGTGATGCGCCGGGTTGAACGGTTCGCCTGCCGATTTGATTTGCTCTATTCCGTGACCCTTCAGGACATCCAGCATCTGGTCATAAATTATTTTTACGCTTTTCAGCAGTGTCTCGTCAGCAGCGTCGCAGGAGGTGTTGGCGAGGATATACTCAAAATTATCCAGGACCGGCAACAGCGACTTCACTATTTTATCTTTTTCGTAAGCGACGTTGTCGGTTATCTGCTTTGCCGAGCGTTTTTGATAATTGTCGTAATCCGCGGCAACCCGTTGCAGTTTAGCGAAAATGTCGTCCTTTTCTTTTTGCAGTGATTCCGCCTGCCTGCGCAATTCCTCTAATTGTTTTTGCAGTGTTTCCGCATCCTGCACAGGCGGTTCAATCTTCGGCTGTTCCTGCTCCGCGGCGGGATTATGTTCTTCTTTGGGTTTTTCTTTCTTTTTCGGGAACATTGTTAGTTGCCGCCAAAATATTTTTTCAGCCGGTCCACAAAACCAGTGGCTTTCGGAAACACGCTCTTGTTTTCCGTTTTCGCAAATTCCCGCAGCAGCTCTTCCTGTTTGGCGTTCAGCTTCGTCGGCACCTCAACGAGTATCTGCACAAGCTCGTCGCCGGTTCGTCTTGTCCGCAGGTCGGGCAGGCCCTGGCCTTTTATCCGAAATACGCTGCCGTGCTGAGTGCCGGCGGGAATCTTCAATTCTTTCATACCGTCCAAACTCGGCACCTCAATCGCCGCGCCCAGTGACGCCTGCGTGAAGCTTATGGGGACAGCCGCAATCAGGTCGTTGCCGTCGCGTTCGAGAAATTCGTGCGGCTTAATCCTGACGTAGCAATACAAATTGCCCCTCGGGCCGCCGTCGCGTCCCGGCTCGCCTTCCTCGGCCACTCGAACTCCCTGTCCCTCGTGGACGCCCGCGGGTATCTTTACGCTTACGACTCGCTGCTTTGGCATATGCCCGGAGCCACCGCACTGTTTGCACGGGTTTGTAATTACCTCTCCGGTGCCCCGGCATTGCGGGCAGGTCGAGACCATCTGGAAGAACCCGCCGCCCCTCGCGATTTGGCCGCTGCCTCCGCAGGTTGGGCACGCACCGGGCCTGGCGCCTTTCGCGCTGCCTGTGCCGTTGCATTCGCCGCACAAGTCCTGGCGCGTGAATTCGATGGTCTTTTCCGTTCCCTTGGCCACTTCCTGAAGCGATAACTCGACCATTGTTTCGAGGTCGTAACCCCTTGTGGGCCCTCGTCTGGCGCCTCTTCGGCCTCGCGATGCGCCTCCGAAAAGGTCGCCGAGGTCTCCGAAGCCGAATATGTCCTCGAAGGCGCTGCCGATATCCTGCCAGCGCATATGCGAATAGTCGCGGACGCCCGAGCCGCGAAGACCGTCGTGGCCAAACTGGTCATATCGCCGGCGTTTTTCGGGGTCGCTTAGGACTTCGTATGCCTCGGCGCATTCCTTGAACTTCACCTCGGCTTCTTTTTTATTGTCGGGGTTTTTGTCGGGGTGGTGCTTTATCGCCATCCGCCGATACGCGCGTTTTATTTCGTCCGGCGAGGCGTTCTTCGCAACCCCAAGAACCTCGTAGTAATCACGTTTAGCCATTTTGTTTCTCGTCGTGCGTATCGCGTATTGCGTATTGCGTCAATATTTTACGCAATACGCGCGACGCATTACGCAACACGTTATCTGACGGAACCGGCAATTGGCTCGGTGTCTTTGTCATCGTCTTTCAAATCGGTAATCAGCACGCTGGTAGTCAACATCAGTCCTGCGACCGATGCGGCTGTCTCGAGGGCGGTCCTCACGACCTTGGCCGGGTCAACGATGCCTGCCTTGAGCATATCCACAAACTCGCCTTTGTTCGCGTCGTAGCCGATATTCTTTTCGCTGCCTAAACGTTCGAGCAGTTGTTCGGCTATCACGTCGCCGTGTTCGCCGGAATTGTCCGCTATTTGCATCGTGGGCTTGCGCAGGGCCTGGGCGATAATCTCGAACCCGATTTGCTCGTCGCCCTTTGCCTTGCTCTTTTCTTTTTCGACTACGGCAATCGCCCGCAGGAACGCCACTCCGCCGCCTGCGACGATGCCTTCCTGGGTCGCGGCTCTTGTTGCGTGCAGTGCGTCGTCGAGGAGGTCTTTTTTCTCTTTCATTTCCGTTTCGGTTGCCGCTCCCGCCTTGATTATCGCGACGCCGCCGGTAAGTTTCGCAAGTCGTTCCTGCAACTTTTCTTTATCGTAGCTGCTCGTCGTTTTTTCCATCTGGTTGCGTATCTGTTCGCATCTTGCCTGTATATTTTTCTTGCTGCCTGCGCCTTCAATTACCGTCGTGGTTTCTTTATCAATGACGATTTTCTTGGCCTTGCCTAATTGTGACAGCTCAATCTTTTCTAATTTTATTCCGAGGTCTTCGCTGATTACCTCGCCGCCAATAAGCGTTGCCATATCCTGTAACATCGCTTTGCGTCTGTCGCCGAATCCCGGCGCCTTGACTGCGCAGACCTTCAGGACGCCCTGCAGCCGGTTAATCACAAGTGCCGCGAGCGCCTCGCCTTCCACGTCTTCGGCCACAATCAATAACGAGCCGCCGACCTGCGCTATTTTTTCGAGCAGGGGTATCATTTCCCGCACGTTCGAGAGTTTCTTTTCGTGCAGCAGGATATGCGCGTCTTCAAGCACGCATTCGAGCGTTTCAGGATTGGTCATAAAGTAGGGCGATATGTAGCCGCGGTCGAATTGCATACCCTCGACGACGCTGATTTCGTTTTCCGTGCCTTTGCCTTCTTCAATCTCTATGACGCCGTCTTTGCCCACTTTCTCCATCGCTTCAGCGAGTAGTTTTCCTACTGAGGCGTTGTTGTTGGCGCTGATTGTCGCTACCTTGGCAATGTCATCGCCTTTAACCGGCGCCGAAATCGACTTTATGAATTCGCTGGCCTTGGCGACCGCTTTGTTGATACCTCGCTGTATCGCCATCGGGTTGACGCCGGCGGTAACGTATTTGAGGCCCTCGGTGTATATTGCCTCTGCTAATATCGTAGCCGTCGTTGTGCCGTCGCCTACCTCGTCGGCTGTCTTGCTTGCCGCCTGGTTGACCATTTTGGCGCCCATATTCTTAAAGGGCTGCTGCAATTCGATTTCCTTGCTGACGGTTACGCCGTCTTTTGTGATTTTGGGCGAACCCCAGCTTTTCTGCAGTATCACGTTTTTGCCCGTAGGCCCTAATGTAACTTTCACGGCGCTGGCCAGCTCGGACAAACCTTCCTTAAGCTGCTGCCTCGCCGCATCATCAAACATCATTTGCTTTGCCATATCTTCAACCTCTCAATCGAAAATCGATTTTCTTAAACAAGCCCTATTTCTCGATTACGCCGAGTATGTCGCCTTCGTGCAGTATGACGTATTCTTCACCGTCAATTTCGACCTCGTTGCCTATGTATTTGGCGTAAATGACCTCGTCGCCTTTTTTGACGTTCATTTCGCCGCGTTTGCCGTTGTCTAAAATTTTGCCCGGCCCGACGGCGATGATTTTTCCTCTTTGCGGTTTTTCCTTCGCCGCATCCGGCAGTATAATTCCGCCCGCGCTTTTTTCTTCCGCTTCCGACTGCTTTATTACAACCCTGTCATCCAATGGCGCCAACTTCATATCCAAATCTCCTTTTATCTTTTATCTTCTATTTTTAATCTTACATTCCGTAATCGTCCATACCGCCCATTCCACCCATACCGGGGTGCTGATGTCCTCCTTTTTTATCCTGCGGTTTTTCCGTGATAACGCAATCCGTCGTCAGCAGTAATCCAGCGATACTGACGGCGTTTTGCAGAGCGATTCTTGTTACCTTTACCGGGTCAATGATGCCGGCCGCTATCAGGTCCTCGTAGATGTCTTTGTCCGCGTTGTAGCCGAATGCGCCTTTGCCTTCCGCAACTTTGCTGACAACCAGGTTCGCTGTCGCTCCGGCGTTTGCCGCTATCCAGTAGCAGGGCATCGTCAACGCCTTGGCGACGATGTCGGCTCCGGTCTTCTCATCGCCGGTCAGTTTCAACGCTTTTATCGAGTCGATGCAGCGAATCAGTGCCACTCCGCCGCCGGGGACTATTCCTTCTTGTATGGCCGCTCTTGTCGCGTGCAGCGCGTCTTCGATTCTCGCCTTTCGCTCTTTCATTTCGGCTTCGCTTACTCCGCCGACGTTAATCTGGGCAACGCCGCCCGTCAGTTTCGCCAAACGCTCCTGTAATTTTTCCTTATCGTAGTCACTGGTGGTTTTCGAGATTTCATCCTGAATCTGCTTGATTCTGCCTTTGATTGCTCCCTCATCGCCCGCGCCTTCGACGATAATCGTGTTGTCGCCGTCGATTGTTACCTTCTTTGCCTGGCCTAATTGCTTTGCGGTGATGTTTTCAAGCTCGATTCCCAAATCCTTGAATATCGGGTCTGCGCCGGTCAATACGGCGATATCTTCCAGCATTGCCTTGCGTCTGTCGCCATAGCCCGGGGCTTTCACGGCTGCGCACTGTATAATCCCCTTTAATTTGTTGACCACCAAGGTCGCCAGCGCCTCGCTCTCGACGTCTTCGGCAATGATGAGTAAAGGTCTTTTCGCTTTGGCGGCCTTTTCCAGCAAAGGCACTAATTTCGCCACGCTGCTGATTTTGTCTTCGTAAACTAATATCAATGGCTTCTCTAACTCGCAGGTCATATTGTCGGGGTTGGTCACAAAATAAGGCGACAGGTACCCCCTGTCAAACTGCATACCCTCAACAAACTCAACCGTTGTCTCAAACCCTTTGCCGTCTTCGATTGTGATGACGCCATCTTTGCCGACCCGCTGGAAGGCGTCCGCCATTTTGTTGCCGATTTCGCTGTCGTTGTTTGCCGAGATTGACGCGACGTTGACAATGTCGGTTCTCTTGCTGATATCAACGGGTTTGGCGAGTGTCCGCAATTTCGCTACCACGGCTTTTGACGCCTCCTGCATACCGCGGTTAATCGCCATCGCGTCTGCGCCTGCCGCCAGGTTCCTGAACGCCTCGGTGAACATCGCTTCGGTCAGGACGGTCGCTGTGGTTGTCCCGTCGCCGGCGATTTTCGAGGTCTTACTGGCCGCCTCTTTTACAAGCTTGGCGCCCATATTCTCGTTTTTGTCTGAGAGTTCGATTTCTTCCGCGACGGTAACGCCGTCTTTTGTGACGGTCGGCCCGCCCCAGCCCTTATCGATAATCGCATTTCGACCTCTCGGCCCCAGGGTCGCCCTGACCGCCGCGGCCAATTTCTCAACGCCCTTCAATAATCCTTGTCGGGCTTCCACATCAAACGCCAATTGTTTCACTGCCATTGCCTGCTCTCCTTATAAATATCAACAAAACCTTGTCTGTCTAAATCCTTACTCAACCGCCCAGCTCGCAGAGATTGATATATGTTTTTTCTCAGCGTTCTCAGCGTGCTCAGCGGTAAAAATCATCAATACATCACTTATAAATTTCTTAGTGTCTTCGTGTCTTAGTGGCTAAGACCTGCAAATGATATACCAAACCGGCTGATAATACCAGCCCTTTACCTTAACCCCTTTTCAAATAAGAAGTTAAATTGTGCAACTTGATTCCGCCGCTGCCGTTGCGAAACCACTTTTGGCAGTCCAGCCAACCCCTCACTCGCCATTCTGGCAGGATTCCTATATAATCCTTTTTTCAGTAGGGCGGGGTTTACCCCGCCGAATTAACTGACTCTATTTTCTCTGGGGGCTCTGTGCCCTCTGTGGCTAAAAAATACGAGGCCTCTGTGGCTTATATGCGTTCGCACTATAAATAAACATAATGCGTATTGAAATTTTTTAAGATGTTAGCTGACCAACTGAAAGAGATTTACGATTTGCTATTTGAGCGGTTCGGGCCTCAGGACTGGTGGCCGGGGGATACGCCGTTTGAGGTCATAGTCGGTGCGATTCTTACGCAGAATACCAACTGGACCAACGTCGAAAAGGCAATCACCAACCTGAAAAACGCCAAGCTGCTTAGCCCTGATAAATTGCATCGGCTCGATATCAAAAAACTTGCGGCACTCATCAGGCCAGCCGGGTACTTCAATATAAAGGCAAAACGATTGGAAAATTTCCTCGACTGGTTCTTTGAGAATTACTCAGGCGAATTGAAGAATCTCGAAGGTGTGCCGACCGATGAACTGCGCCAGCAACTGCTCAGCGTAAAAGGAATCGGCCCCGAAACAGCCGACTCGATTTTGCTTTATGCCCTGAATCGACTCGTCTTTGTTGTCGATGCCTACACCGCCCGAATTTGCTCCCGTCATCATCTGATCGATGAAGGCGCTGATTATCATCAGATTCAGGAATTATTCGAATCGAATCTTGCTTCTGATCCGGCTTCGGCTTGGCGTTCTTGCTCTTTTGGCAAGTATCGTGGCGCCTACGCCGAGACAAGTATTCAATTGTTCAATGAGTATCACGCCCTAATCGTTCATTTGGGCAAGTATTTCTGTAAGCCAACGCCTAAATGCGAAGAATGCCCGTTGAATGGCTTGCCGCACAGCGTTTGATTCACCGCAGAGACCGCGGGAGAGCAAATGGTTTTTTGTCATTGCGAGGAGTCACCCCCGCGTCTTGCTGTCGCACGCCCCCACGCTTTGCTTCGCAAAGCGAAGCAGTGGGGTGCAAGACAGCAGCGGGGGGACGACGTGGCAATCTCGTAATGTAGCACGGCCATCCGCCGTAAGGCGTCCTGTGGACTGGCCGTGCTTTTCACGGGCTGGAAGCCCGTGCTACAGTCAAGATTGCTTCGCTTCGCTCGCAATGACATCCGCTAAGCGTTTTTTTGTCTGAGTTTATCTGCGATGGATTGGGCTAATTTGGCGGAGTCGGAAATAGGGCCGGAGATGGTGGCGTGCGAGAAGTTTTGACCATCAGGGTCGCTAAAGCAGGCGGAGATAGTTATCTCCGGCTTCGCTTCGCTACGCTGTGACAAGTGCTCACCATAAACCGCGTTGGGTTTATGGCTGTGAACCCCACGTGGTTCACAGATTTGTGCGAATACTCCCGCTGGGGCGTGACAGCCGCAGCCCAAGGCGGAGAAGACCTGGCGTTCTGCGACGGGAATAAAAAAAACGAGGACGCCTCAAAAAGCGTCCTCGCTACGGTGCTTTTCCAAATATCGTTACTTTACTGCAACCTATGGTTCCTGCGGATACGACACTTCGCAAGGCGTTTCGTGAATGGACAAAACAGCATCGGAGTTGTTAAGCGCATCCAGCAATGCAATCCTCACCGAACGTTCGGCTGTTGTGCCGCTAATCCAGACATTAATGGTATCATTAATCAAATCCGAAACAACAATCCAGGTCCCGTCGGGCTTTTGAATCGTCGCACCGAGACCTATGGGATTATCTTTCGGACGATTCCTAATATTCATAATAAACGCATCCAACTGCTGTGCAAGTTGCAGTTTCACGATGCTATTTTTGTAAACTAAGAAGATAGACTGCTCCGCACACGGATCGCCCGCAGCAGCGATTATTGTTCCCCCAATCGTAACCGCAGGAACGATACTGCCGTTAACGTTACTGCCGCTACAATATCTGCCATTGATGGGGCCAAAAGGCCTCGTATTCGGGTCACATGATGCCCAGGGCGCAAGAGAGTTAAGGTAGGCAAAGTCGGCCTGATTCGCTTCAGCAAGACCGTTTTTATTGTGCCAGTAGCCCTTTGTGTCAAAGTCGGCCTTTCCGGTGCAGACGTTGCCAAACTCGAAGGATTTCTCGTCGCCTTCGGCCAGTTTAATATTCAGTTTGCAGGCGTCGGTCGTCGCTACCCAGTGGATGTCGGGGCCGTCCGGCGGCAAAATCTCGCACAGGTTATAATCGCCGGGTAAAAGCTCATCGAATGTTACACAGCCGTTCGGGCCGGTGGCTTTTTCCTGACTGATATGGCTTCCGGCAACATCGTTGCCTTCGAGCACAAAGCGTATCCCTGCAACCGCCGGCTCACTATTGTTGTTTCCGTCGCCGTTGCGGTCGTAGAACTTGCAGGCGGTGATGCTTCCGAGCTGAATATTGCCGAAGATAACCGTATGCTCCTCGGCACAATCGCTGATAACGTTAAGCGAAACACAGCTTGTCTTTGGCTCAATTTTGACGCCGTCAACAAACAGAGAGGTTTGCTGCCAGCCGCTTAGAATTTCCTCACATACCTCCCAGGTCCCTGCCGGAGACGTCAGGACGATAACAGGGGTGTCTTTTGGGATTTGGTTGCCGAGGGGGTCGGTTATATTTATCGGCCAGTCATCAATGTTATCTTCGTCGTCATCTTGCTGGCTGTTGGCGTTTGAGTCGTCAAACTTTAAAACTGTAATTTTCGAGGGATCCGGGCATGGGCCCTGGCCTTTTACCTTGAAGTTGTCCG
>Ga0315294_10002973_pt1 | contig 18419 bp, 15 predicted proteins | sample YL17G13_40_MG_FD_203626 | JGI IMG/M metagenome (GOLD analysis project Ga0315294, IMG submission 203626) | Sediment microbial communities from Yellowstone Lake, YNP, Wyoming, USA - YL17G13_40 | ecosystem: Environmental > Aquatic > Freshwater > Lake > Sediment | place: USA: Wyoming | collected...
GATCTGGTAGCAGGCCTGGTGGGCGCGCAGGCACCAGTCCATATCCTCGGCGTACATGAAGAAGCCTTCGTCGAAACCGCCGACCTTCTCCCATGACTCGCGGCGGATGCACATGGCGGCGCCCGAGATCCAATCCACCTCGCGGGGGGAGCTGTGATCCCAGTCGGCCATCAGGTAGTCGCGGGTGAACCGGTCGGGGCCCACGAGCCTGCCGAGGACGGTGTTACGGAAGAGTGCGGCAAGGGGGGTCGGGAAGCGGCGGCACGAGTACTGGAGGCTTCCGTCGCTGTTCAGGAGACGGGGGCCTGCGGCGGCGATATGCGGATGGGAGTCCATGTACGCGGTGAGGGTGCCCAACGCGCCCTGGTGGACAACGGTGTCGGGGTTCAGGATCAGCACGTGGCGGCCGGTGGACTCAGATGCGGCGCGGTTGTACCCGCGGGCGAACCCGAGGTTCTCTGCACTCTCGATCAGCGTCACGCCCGGAAAGCGCTCGCGCACCATCTGGGCGCTGCCGTCCTGAGAGGCATTGTCGAGCACGATCACCTGTATGCCGATCCCCGGATCCGAGTTGAGTATGGAGGCCAGAGCCTGCTCGAGATCGGTGCGCGTGTTCCAGTTGACGATACAGATCGAGAGGTCGGGGGCGGTCATGAAGCGGCGGTCATTCCCCCTTGGGCCGCCAACCGGGCGGCGGCGACTCGGCCTCTTCCAGGAGCATGATCGGTATGCCATCCTCGATGCGGTAGCGCCTGCCGCACCGCACGCAGACGAGGCGGTCGTCGGTCAGCTCGACCTCCGTCTTGCACTCCGGGCACGCCAGAATCTCAAGCAGAGATGGGTCTATTGACATCGCATGCGCTCCTGGGATGACGTCGGGCGCACACCCGGCCCGCAGCGGCGGGGTCCCGCTGCGGGCGGACCTGCGACACGCTCCCGACGGATGCGGTCTTGGCAACACGCTGCCGGGCGCCGAGGGCCCGCCCTATACAATGGCCCGGAGACCGGGCTGTCGCAGCGCCCTGTCCGGCCGCTAGACCTGGATGGTCCTGCGGTAGCCGGCGGTGGCGTGGCGGCCGACCAATATGCCGGTAACGGCGGCCGCGATGACGCCCCAGTATACGGGGTCCGTGGCGAGGCCGAAGAAGCCGAGCACAAGCCCGAGCACCAGCCCGACGAAGGGGCCCTTCTTGAATTGGACGAGCAGGGCGCCGAGGCCGAAGCCAAGGAAAACCCCGCTCGCCACGCCCCAGACGATGGCAGCGATGAAGCTGTCGCCGCCACGAATCAGCGGAACGACGAAGAGCTTCTCCGGCACCCTGTGAGTGATGGCGTACTGCGCGATCGCCAGAGGGAAGGCGGCGGCGATCCCGGAGACGAGGGAGCGCATGAGCCGGACGTTGTCCGGGATGCTGGAAACGGGCTTTTCCTGCCGGCGCGAGCGCCTCTGGGAGAGCGGGTCCATGCCCTTGGAGGTGGCGGAGTGCTCGACCCTGCTCATGGGGCGGAAGAGAGACTGGTCGGGGCCGAGGTAATTCGCCACATCCACCGAGGTGCTGGTCGCTTCCGCGGTGAGGCCGTGGCTCGGGGCCGAGGGGGCCGGCTTGCCGAGGTGGCCGCCGAGCGGAGACAGCACGTCTGGCGCTGCCTCGGCCCTGGCATCCGCCTGCTCAGCGGTCGGCGGCGGGCCGAGCGAGACAAGCTCGTCGGATCCGGGCGCCGCGGCCGCTTCGACGGTCGGTGCAACAGGCGCGGGCGGCGCCTGAGCTGCGGTTGCCTCAGCAGGGGCTGCCGCCTTCTGCCCTGTGACCGCAGCGCTGGCGGGAAGCATCGGCTTCTTGCACCACTCGCAGACATCGGTTGTGGCGCTATCCATACCACATCGTCTACACAGCATCAGCTACGACACTCCTTCTGGCCACGCCCGGCGCTCAGCCATCCGTCGGGCACCTGAGAATCCTCGCCGCCCATCACGTCCCACGTTCCACAATGCAGCCGGCCGTGCTACGCCAGGACCGCCGGCCGCGTAGTTTGCGGGGCAGGACACAAGCTCCTGCCCTGCTCGCATACTACGCTGCCCGTGACGCATATTATGCTACCCATGCGGACGCATGTCCACATGCTTTTTGACCGGATTTCGCCCGGCGGGCCGGCCCCGCGGGCATGCCGGCCATGCACATGCCCACGCCACACTGCTGCCCGCCTCATGCCAGGTCAGGAGCCCACAAGGCCCGGATCTGCGACACGCCTGACCAACATGCCCCCGGATCAACCCGTCCGCAGCACGGCCTCGAGCGCGGACATGAACCGCTGGTTCTGGTCAGGCAGGCCGGTGGTGACGCGGATGTGAGTGGGCGCGCCGAAGACGTCACCGGTGCGGACGATGACGCCGCGCTTGAGCAGCTCGACAAACACGTCGCGGCAGTCCCTGCCCACATCCACCCAGACGAAGTTGGCCTGCGTCGGCGCGTACTTCAGCCCCAGACGTGTGAGCTCACGGTACAGGTACTCCTTCGACTCCTTGTTGAGCGCGGCGCTGCGCCTGAGCTGGTTCTTATCTGCAAGGCTGGCGAGCGCGGCGGCCTGGCCGACGCTGGTGACGGTGAACGGCTCGCGCACGCGCTCCATCGCCCCGGCGAGCTCGGGCGTGGTGACGCCGTAGCCGACTCGCAGGCCGGCGAGGGCGTAGATCTTCGAGAAGGTGCGCAGGACGATGACGGCCCGGCCCTCTCGCACGTAGGGCATCCCCTGGGCGTAGTCCGGAGCGTCCACGTACTCAAAGTACGCCTCGTCCATGACGACGATGGTGCGCTCCGGCACGGCCGACATGAACTGGGCCAGCTCGTTCTCGGTCACGATGGTCCCAGTTGGGTTATTCGGATTGCCGATGAAGATCACTTTAGCGCGGTCTGTCAGCCTTCGCGCCATTTCCGGCAGGTCATAGCGCCAGCTCCCATCGAGCGGCACCATGATGGGTGTGGCCTCCATGAGCCGAGTGGTGAACTCGTACTGGCTGAAGGGCCCGCTGCACATCATCACCTCGTCGCCCGGACAGATGAACGCGAGGCCGATGTTATGGATAAGCTCATCACTGCCATGACCCAGAAGCACCTGCTCGCGGTCAACGCCCAGGTGATCGGCGACGGCTCGGCGGAGGTGATAGCAGTCGTTGTCGGGGTAGAGGCGGACGTCAGCTGCGGCCGTGCAGATGGCCTCGACCGCCTTCGGCGATGGGCCGAGGGGGTTCTCGTTGGAGGCGAGCTTGATGATGTCGGTCAGCCCGTACTCCCGCTGCACCTCCTCGATCGGTTTGCCCGGGGTGTATGGTGTCAGCCCCCGGACGCAGGCTCGGGTCAGGTCACTACTGCTCACTCTTCGGTCTCCTCGTCGTCGAGGGGCCGCTTCACCCTCAACGTCCGGACTTCGCTGTAGGTCGCGGCCAATTCGATCTGCTGCTTCTGGTCACGCGAGAGCTGGCGGGACCTGAGCAACTCTCGCACGGCCGAACTGCTGACCTGGGTGATCTTGTCCCAGAACCCCAGGGGGTCGAGCAACTCCCGCAGGCGCGCGTCGTCCCATTGCGACACACGCCGCGACGTGCGGCGTTCCGCGACGAAGCCGCCGCCCGCCATCCGCTCGGCCTTGCAGCGATCGAGGTAGTCGTGGATCTGCTGCTTGAGAACGCCCAGGCGCTGCTCGGCCTGCTTTCCCTGAGCATCCAGCTCAGCATATTCGCTCAAGAGCGCAGCGATGTCAACCTCTTGCAGGTCGGGAGGGACGTCGGGCGCGCGGAAGAGCTGACAATGGGCCTGGTAGCCGCACCAATCGCAGTGCGAGCCGACGCGGGGATCGAACTTCCCGCCCTGGATGCCGGCGATGGCATCCCGGATCTCCTCCTGTTTCTCGATCAGGAACTCCTCGGTCTGAGCGGTGCGCATCTCGCAGTCGTGATAGACATAGAGCAGCGTCGTGGTCACCTTGCGGCCGGGGTAGAGGATGTCCGCGGCCATGCGATAGATGGCGAGCTGCGCGTCCTTCTCCATGATGGGCTGGGGCGGCATGCGCCTGCTGGTCTTGTAGTCAATGACCTCGACCTCGTTGTCGGGCAGGACGTCCACGCGGTCTATGCGGCCGGTGAGGGTGTGCTCGTCGTCGAATGGGATGTTAAAGAACTGCTCGGTGGCGGCGGTGAAGCGGCCCTCCTCTCGCTGCGCATGCTTCTCGTAGTAGCGCCGAAGCAGAAGCACGCCCTGCTCGAAGTAGATGCGCCGCGCTTCCCCCTCCTCATCCGCCGGGATCTCCTGCCAGGCCCTGGCGAACGCATTCACCACGTCGTCCAGAGAGGGGAGGGCGATGTGCGCGGGGTCGTACATGAACTTCAGCGCGGCATGGACGGCCGAGCCGAACTCGAGCTCGATCGCCCGCGGCGGGGCGATGCGGTCAATGTACTGGAGCTTGTACTGGTGCGGACAGCGTTGGTAGGTTGAGCAGCGGGAGTAGCTGATGCGCATGGCAGTGGCGCTTTCTTGGGGCAGGCCGCGGGTCTGCCCTACGGACTGGTGTCGCTGGCGTCGTTCTTCACCTCTTCGGCGGGCCCGGCGTAGAGGGCGCGCTGGAGCAGGAAGTGGCGCTCGGTCCAGCGGCGGCCCCGCTCTCGGGCAGTGCCGATCTGGCCCAGGAACATGTTGATCTTGGCGTCGAGGTCCTCGGCATGATGGAGGGCGATGGCCTCGGCGGTCATGGGCAGCTTGGGCGAACCGTACTCGTACTCGCCGTGATGGCTGAGGATCATGTGGCTGAGAAGCTGCTTGACCTCCTCGGGGAATCCCTCGATCCGGTCGGCCTCCTGGCGCACGCGGCGCTCGCCCAGCACCAAGTGGCCGAGAAGCTGGCCGCTGTCGGTGTAGTCAAACGCGGTGTCCCAACTCAGTTCCTCGGTCTTGCCGATGTCATGGAGGACAGCGCCGGCGACCAGGAGGTCGCGGTCGAGGGCAGGGAACATCTCGCACACCTTCTCGCACAGCTCGGCGACCTCGACGGTGTGCTCGAGCAGTCCGGCGATGTAGCTGTGATGGAGGGCCTTCGCCGCGGGCGCGGTAACGAACCTGCCGCGGAAGTCCGGATCCTTGAAGAGGTTGAGCAGGAGCGCGTGCAGGTGGGGGCTCTGGACCGACTTCACGACCTCCGCGAGCTGACGCTCGAGCGCGTCCAGGTCTTTCTCGCTGCGGGGGAGGAAGTCGTGGGGTCTGGCCTCCTCCGGAGGCACCGGGCGGAGGTTATCGAGGCGGAGCTGCAGCTCATCGCGGTACATCTCGGCGACGCCGGTGATCTCAAGAACGTCGCCCTGCTGGAAGCGCTCGGAGACGGCGGAGGCGTTCTCCCAGACCTTCGCGGAGACGCGGCCCGAGGAGTCGCAGAGGGTGAGGTCGAGGAAGAAGCCGGCGCGGCCGCCCTGGCGGAGTTCCTTCCGCAGGACGAGGTAGCGTCCGGAGACCTGGCATCGAGGAGTAAGGTCGCGGATCTTCACAATGGCGTCTCCTTAGAAGTCTCTAACAGAACCCGACTGCGTGCTGTATCAGAGCCATCCTGGGGGCTCTCAGCCACGTTGGGAGGAGTCCTGATACAGCTTCTTATGGCGGTCCGCAGATTATGTAGATGTGACAGACTGGGCGGCTGCGCCGCCTGCACAGGCTGAAGGCCTGTGCCACGAACAGAACAGCGTGATCATTCGCTTCGCTCAGGATGACAACCTGGGTGCGCGCCGGCCCAGATGTCACCCCGAGGGAAGCGCTCCTGCAGGAGCGCTTCCGTGGAGGTCTCGGTGGCGCCGTCCGGGCACCGAAACTGCCACGCGCAATGAGAATGCTGTCAGTACCGCTTCTCCACTCTACAGCCAGTATAGTACTTCGACAGGATCTGCTCATATTCCCACCCGCGATCGGCGAGGCCGGCGGCGCCGACCTGGCACATGCCGACCTGGTGGCCCCAGCCGGCACCCCAGATGGTGAAGGCGACGGGCGTGCCGTTCTGGTCGGGGATGGCCTGCATGGCGAACGCGGCGGAGTTGATGCCGCCGAGTGCGCGGCGAATGGCGGAGCCGCCGTTCAGCTTGACGAGGCGCTTCGTGCCGATGACAGCGATGGTGCGCACGAGGCCGGAGGGGGCGCGGTCGAGGACGCGAACCTCCAGGAGCGCGCCGATGTCGCCGACCGCGTCGCGGATGTCCTTCTCGAGCTCGTCGCGGCGGACGACCGACCACCAGCGGATCTTGTCGGCCTTGGCGTAAGCGGGCTGGTTGCAGTGGACCGCGGGCGCGTACTTGAGGTAGGCCTGGACCTGCTGCTCATCCATAGGGAAGGCGCAGTTCACGCGGTCCTCGGGTTCGAAGTCACACACGCCGCGGAGGTAAGGGATGGGGGAGGTCCCGGGCCAGTAGTCCTCGTTGTTGGCGGTATGGCCGCCGCAGGTGGATGAGTAGAGCGTGTCGGCAAGGCGGCCGTGGTAGACGAGGACCTGGCCGAAGGTGCTGGCCACTGCCTGATCGGATCTTGGGTCTTCGCTCGTCGCGCCCCCGTAGACCTGGCAATGCTGGGTCGAGCAGAGGTCGAAGCCCTCGGAGCGGTGGCGGCCGGCCTTCATCAGCGCCTGCCCGCGTGCAGCGACGGCCTGCGCCTGGAGCGCGGCGAGGGGATAGGTCTCGGGCATCTCGGAGGGAACCACACCGCGGAGGTAGGTCTCGATATCTACCACGTTCACGACGATGAAGCCCTGGGCGCTGAAAGTGACCTCGATGGCACCGCGGTAGTCGCGATCGGTGCGCTGGTCCCAGTGGCCCTCGACGCCGTGAATGGTGACAGTGCTGCCCTCGGGGGCGGTGAGGTGCAGGGACGACTCGGGTAGGTCCGTCTCAATGCCGGCGGGGGATATGAGAACTACCCCACCCTTGCCGCGCAAGGGTAGGCTACTGGGGTTACGGATGACCCAGGTCTCGTTGGCGGGGATGACGGCGACGGGCTTGTCGCCGCGCGGGGGTTCGATGGTGACGCCGGCGGGGCCGGAGAACGAGACCTGGGGTTGGCGTCGGAGGATGCCGACGCGGATGTGAGGCAGGACACCCTCGCAGCGCTCGGGCTGGCCGGCGACGAAGGCGAGCGAGACGAGGAGAACCCATTTCAGGCGGCTGAGGAGTGGTTTCATTGGAATAGGTTCAGTGTAGCATGGGAGGGAGGGGACAGCAACGGCGCGTACATGATACGCAGACTGGGCAGATTTCGGCCGTGTTGTCATAGATGAGCGAAGCGTTCGCTCGGAATGACAGTAGCGGCCGACCCAGCCTTTGGGGTCACACCCCCACTTGCTTCCGGCCGCGTGATCCACTAGGATAGGAGGCAGATCCAATGGTGCTCGCATGTAGAAGCAACGGCGGCAGGGGTGCTACGCCCGAACGCGGCGCGGTCTGTCTGCATCTCGCCGTTACTTCGTTCGGCGAGGTGCAGTAGGATAGTGGGCAGACCACGATGAGGATGCAGCAATGCCCCTTCCCCGCGTTGTTGAGATCGAGCAGCGTCTCTACTCTCGCCGGATCGGCGATATCGGCGCGGCCGTTCGGCGCGCGCTGGCGGAGGCAGGCTTCGAAGGCCGCCTTCAGCGCGGAGACCGGGTCGCGATCACGGTAGGCAGCCGGGGCATCGCGAAGATCGCGGAGATCGCCCGGGCGGTGGTGGCCGAGGTGAAGCGGTTGGGCGGGAAACCGTTCATCCTCCCGGCGATGGGCAGCCACGGGGGCGCCACCCCGGCGGGGCAGACGGAGGTGCTGGCGTCGCTGGGGGTGACGCCGGAGTCCGTGGGCGCGGCCATCCGCGCGTCCATGGCGGTGAACCGGCTGGGGCGGACCAGCAGCGGCATTGACGTATTCGTGAGCCGCGAGGCGATCCGCGCCGACCGCATCATCGTCATGAACCGGATCAAGCAGCATACCGACTTCGAGGGCGAGTACGAGAGCGGGCTGCTGAAGATGATCGCCGTCGGGATGGGGAAGCGCCACGGCGCGGCGGCGATGCACGGCCGGCGCTGCGCCAGCCTGCGGGAGGACGTGCCGCAGGCGGCGCGGATGGTGTTGGCCCGCGGCCCCGTCGCAGCCGGGCTGGCGATCATCGAGAACGGCTACAACGAGCCCGCGGAGATCGTCGGCCTCTCGCCGGAGGCGATCCCGGAGCGGGAGCCCGCCCTGATGCGTCGCGTCCGCCGGAACGCGGCGCGGCTTCCGTTCCGCGACATTGACCTGCTGATCGTGGACTGGATCGGCAAGGACATCAGCGGCATTGGCATGGACACGCACGTGATCTGCCGGCGCATGATCTGGGAAGAGCCGGAGTTCCGCGGCACGAACGTCCAGTTGATCGCGGCGCTCGACCTGACGGAGGGCTCGCACGGGAACGCGCTCGGTCTCGGGCTGGCGGACCTGATCACCGACCGCCTGCTGCGGAAGATCGACATGTCGGCGCTGAAGACGAACGTGCTGCACACGGGTTGGCTGAACCGGGCCAAGATCCCGCTCTCATTCGCCAGCGACCGGGAAGTGCTCGAGGCCGCGTTCATCGGCCTGGGGCATCCCAGCCCGCGGAAGGTCCGCATCGTGCGGATCGCGGATACGCTGCACCTGAGCCGGATGTGGATCTCGGAGGGGCTGCTGGCAGAGGCGAAGCGGAACCCGCGAGTCCAGGTGCTGGGGAAGCCGGTCGAGATGACGTTCGACCGACGAGGGGATCTGAAGTAGCGCGCGCGAACGCGAGTGCGTCCGCGCTACCTCACCAGCCTGGCGATCGCGTCCGCTACCGCGCTCTCATTGTTGGTCAGCAGGGAGACCCAGTTCACCATGGCCTTCACATCGGGGCGGGCGTTGGCGACCGCGACGCCGCAGCCGGCCCACTCCAGCATGGCCGCGTCGTTGAGATTGTCGCCGAAGGCGAGAGTGAGCTCGCGGGGTATGCCATAGTGCTCGGCGACCGCGTGCAGCGCGGCGCCCTTGTTGGTGTGGATGTTGTAGAACTCCAGGTACTCCGGGTTCGTCCGCATCACCGTCACCTCTGAGCCCCACCGCGCCGACCAGACATCGTACAACTCGTCCCGATGCCGCGGGTCGGGCCGGCCCGGGACCGTGGGATCGGTCACGATGATCAGCTTGGTGGGTTCGCGCCCTGCGAACTGCGCCAGGCAGGGGACGAAGTGGTAGACCGCGCCGGTCTGGCGAGAGTAGAGATCAGCATACTGGCGGAGGCCGGGGTCGTCGCGCGCGTACAGCTTCTCATCCAGGTAGTAGTTGAGGTGGAAGCGCTCGCGCCTGGTGTAATCCATCAGCTCATCGGCGTACCGCGCGGGCAGACCCGTCTCCAGGATCACCCCGCCGCCCTGGGAGCGCGGCTCCCTGGCCAGCGCGCCGTTATAGCCGATGGTCGGACCGTCGAACCCCATCTTGTGATAGAAGGGGCAGATGTTGTCGGTCATGCGGCCGGAGGCGAGGACGACCGTGCCTCCGGCCTGCGCGAAGCTCCTCAGCGCCTGCGCGTCGAGGTCGGATACGTCGCCGTTGTCATTCAGCAGGGTCCCGTCGAGGTCCAGCGCGATCAGTCGAAAGGGGCGTGACTCAGGTGTACCAGTGGTCATGAGTGGTCATCTTCGTGCGGCGCCTGCTGTCTCCCTGCCTTGCCAAGAGGGCGGGGGACATGTGGTATATTGCCATAGAGTGGGACAGGGCGGTTGTGCGCGGGATGCGCTGAAAGGAGATGGCAGTGAGAGGCGAACGGGCGATTGGGTTCGGAATCGCGATCGTTGTTCTCTGCGTCGTCGCAGTCGCGATTGGCTGGAGTGTCGTGCGGGGGGAGGCTCAGGACCAGCAAGCGGGACCGCTCCTGCCGCCACCGGCAGACCTCGCGGCTCGAACCGGCAGTGACGAGGGCGTGGGCCGGTACCAGTTCGGGGCCCCCGACCTGATTCTCGACACGGCGACGGGCAAGCTCACGAACGGCAGCGGGCAAGTCCTGGAGTCGCCGATTGATGCCAGCGGGAAGGACGCGGGTCGCTACAGCGTCGCCGGCTATGTGATGGCCGTGACCAGGACACTCGGACTCGATGTCCTGAACCAGCCGACGGTGCAGGTCGACCTCGTGAAGGGCTACGTGATAGGCGACACGAAGACCGGGCGGATAGTCAAGCAACGGGTCTACCACTCCGGGCCGCTCCAACCTGGCGAGCTGTAGACGCGAACCAGCCAGCAAGAGGGTGTTGCGGGGGCGGGCCATGGGCCCGCCCCTTTTTGGTCTTCCTGGGCGACGCGGGCATCATCATGCGCCGCTTTCTCCCCGACCGCGAGCGCCGCGCGACCGGACGCGAGCCGCGTCTGTCGCGCGTTCCGGACAAACCAGATGGCTCACAGGTGTCTAAGGAATTGACCGCGGTGCGGGCGAGCAGTAATCTGTAGTGCAGACACGGGGCAGTGGTTCCTGCACACGGACCAGGGGGGCCAGCCAAAGATGAGGAGTGTCATGGGTGAAAGGCCGCAAGGCAATTCGGAGCTGGGTTGGTCGCCACTCCGGGACTCGTACGAGGAATCGGTCCTGAGTTGGTACGAGCAGGTCGAGCTCTCGTTCCGACGTCGCGCTCTGGAGGGGCAGCGCACAGGACGCGAGACTCGTGTGAGGCCGGGTGAAGCCACCGCGCTTCCGCTCGTGAGCGACTGACGAGTGACTGGCGGCGTACTACTGGGCTGAAAACGAAGGCGACAGTTACTGATCTGGGGTTGGGTCCAGGCCCAGCCCACGGGGTAAGGCGGAGAAGAGATCTCTCCGCCTTTTCGTTTGGCCATGCCGTCGCCCGCTGGTCCGCCGGCTCGGGCTCACGGGGCACTTGCGGGAGGGCAGTTCGGACCGGGCGTGGAAGGTATCTCTAGCCGACACGGCAACTCAGGGGGACGCGTCTGTGCGCGGGGGAAGGCTCCAGCCGCACGGAGCGCCTGGCCGTAAGGACATGCGAATGGCGCGCTGCATCATAGCCGGGGTCATCATCACCTATCTGCTGGCAGTGCTTCAGACGAGTCTCGGCGGCTTTCTGGCAATCCGCGGGCTCTCTCCCGACCTGCTCTTGGTGTGGGCGGTGTGCATCGGGCTGCTCAGCGGCCGCACCGCGGGCGCGCTGGTCGGCTTCGGGTGCGGCATGCTCCAGGGAGGGCTGACGCAGACCTGGATCGGCGCGTTCGCGATCAGCAAGGCGCTGAGCGGATTCAGCGCCGGCGTCCTGGCGACCAAGCTGTTCAAGGAGAACTGGGCGGTGCCCTCGGTCGCGGCGGCGATGCTGACCGTGCTCAACGAGGGGGTGTTCCTGCTGGTCTCACGCGCCGACACCTGGAGCCACGCGGGCCGCATCATCACGCTGCGAGTGGCCTACCACGCCGTGCTCGCGCCGTTCGCGTTCGCGCTCACCATCCGCGCTCGACGGGCGCTGGTCGGCCGGCGTGGGGAGACGGCGTAGATGGCGCGCCGCCTGGTGCTGCTGAGGGCGATGGTCGTGTTCGCCTTCGCTCTCATCTTCTGCCGGCTCATCCAGCTCCAGGTGATCGAGGGCAAGCGGAACCGGAAGCTCGCGGACGAGAACCGGATCCGCGTCGTGCGACGGCTGGCGCCCCGGGGCGCGATCTACGACCGCAACGGGCGTGTGCTCGCCACCAGCCGCCTCGCCTTCTCGCTCCGCGCGGTGCCGCAGGAGCTGGGCGTGACGGGGTGGGATGACCCGGCCGACGGGGTCGCGCACATGCTTCGCCTCCCCGCGGCCGAGCTGCGCCGCAGCCTCGCGCAGCCGGCGCCGTCGCAGTACGAGCCGGTCGTGCTCTGGCGCGACGCTGACCCGGGCGTGGTGGCGCGATTCGAGGAGCATTCCACCTACCTCTCCGGGCTGAGCGTGGTCGCGGACGCGGTGCGGCAGTACCCGTGCGGCGCGCTCGCGGCGCACCTGCTCGGATACGTGCGCGAGATCGGCCCGGAGGAGCTGGGGGAGAGCAGCGACTACAGGCCCGGCGACCTGATCGGCAAAGCCGGCGTGGAGCGCGCGGCCGAGTACGCGTTGCGCGGTACCGATGGAGGCGACCAGATCGAGGTGGATGCCCGGGGCCGACGCGTGCGCACGCTTGGCACCGTGCCGCCGCGCTCGGGGCGGAGCCTGTGGCTGACCATTGACCTGAACGTGCAGAAGGCGGCGGAGGAGGCGCTGGGCGACCGGGCGGGGGCGGTGGTGGCGCTCGACCCGAACACGGGCGAGGTGCTGGCCATGGCCAGCCACCCGGCGTACGACCTCAACATGTTCGCGGGGATGCTCCAGCCCGCGGACTGGCGGCGCCTCAGCGCCCCGAATCACCCGCTCCAGAACCGTGCCATAGCGGCGCGCGTCGAGCCCGGCTCCGTGTTCAAGATCATCACCGCGGCGGCCGCGCTGGAGGCCGGCGTCACCTCCACCAGCGATACGTTCTTCTGCAGCGGCGTGTTCTCGCTGGGCGGGTGGCGGATGCGCTGCTGGAAGCGCGACGGTCACGGCTCGGAGGACTTCATCCACGGCTTCGGGCAATCGTGCAACGTCATGTTCGCGAGCATCGGGCGGCGCGCAGGCCCCGAGAGGCTGGCGGCAATGGCGCGCCGCTTCGGCATGGGAGAGAAGACTGGCATAGACCTGCCGGATGAGGCGGCCGGGCTGGTGCCCAGCCCCGAGTACAAGCGCCGGGTGCGCAAGCAGCCCTGGTACCCGGGCGACACCGCGCAGATGTCCGTCGGCCAGAGCGAGTGCCTGGTGACGCCGCTTCAGGTCGCCCGCGAGGCGGCCGCGGTCGCCAACGGCGGGTACCTGGTCACCCCTCACCTCATCGCCCGGGTGGAGGGCGAGGGGGCGCCGGCTCAGCCGGAGAATCGGCCGATCGGGCTGCGGTCGGAGACGCTGGCCGCGCTGCGAGCGGGCATGGAGGCGGTAGTGCAGGAGGGAGGCACGGCTCACCGCATCTGGAGCGATGCGTATCAGATCGCCGGGAAGACGGGGACCGCGCAGAACCCGCGCGGCAAGAGCCACGCCTGGTTCATGGGCTACGCCCCGGCGGACAACCCTCGGATCGCGGTGGCGGTGCTGGTCGAGCACGGGGGCGGAGGCAGCGCGGTGGCGGCCCCCGTGGCGCGGCACGTGCTCGACGCGCTTCTGCTGCCGCCCGACCAGCGCCGGCCCTGGGCGAAGCCGACCATCACTGTCGCTGCCGCGCGGCGGCCGGGCTAGCGCTAGATGACGCGACTCGCCGCCCTCCTCGCGACCCTCGCAGCGGTCACCATCCTCCTCTCCTCTCCTGCCCGCGCCCAACTGTTGCTGCGCTACCGCGGCCAGAGCGGGCAGGTCGCCGTCTACCGGCTGACGCTCAAGGCCACCGGCGAGCAGGTGAGCCTGGGCGAGCGCCGGCCGATTAATGTCGAGGCCGAGATCGAGTTGCGTGAGGAGGTGACGGCGACAGGTCCCGGCGACGTCATGACGGTTCGGATCACGCCCCGCGTCATCAGGTCCAGGGATCCGACCGGGACCTTCGGCAACGGAGAGGGCGGCAGGTTCCCCGAGGTGGAGGTGACAACGAACTCGCGGGGCGAGACCCTATCCGCGAGGCCGCTGACCGACGAGCACGTCGGCCCGTATCAGCGCGCGTTTGCCTTGCTCATGGCCGCGCCCTCGGTCGTACTGCCCGAAGACCCCGTGTCGCTCCGGGACACATGGACCTGGCAGAGCGGCGGCGACTGGCAGAAGAGCAGGCTCGCCGGGGTGGCGAAGAGAGGTCCCGGAATGGTGGCGCGGATCGAGACGACGGCGACCGCGCCGGTGACGGTCCGGGAGGAGAGCCCTGGGCTTGGGCTCAGCACAACTGTGTCCGGATCTCAGACGCAGAGATCGGTCCTTGAGTTGATGACAGACACTGGTGTCGTTCTTGGCAACAAGGGGGTTGTCCGCATCTCAACGAAGGGCCACATTGTGCTGGGCCTGGAACAGGGGCAGAAGGTGTTCCCGATTGCGAGCGGGATAAGCGTCAGCTACCAGCTGCGCCTTGTGCGGCTCGACGGGAAGGCCATCAGGAGAGACTGAGACAGGCATGCTGGGCGCACTGCCACAGGCGGCGGCATTGGTGGGCAAGATCATCTTCTGCGCGCTGGTGTCGTTCGCAGCTGCGTTCCTCATCATCTCGGCCTGGTTCGATCGCAAGATCTCGGGAACGGAAGCCGGCATTCTCCTGCTCGGCGTGTTCGCCATCGAGATGCTTGGGATGTGGCTGTCGTCGCGCGGCGGCGCGGGCATGCTCTTGCTCGCCGTGATCGTCCTCGGGACGCCGGTGGTGTTCTACCTCATGGCGAAGACCGCGGACCGCCGGATGGTCCGCTCGTTCGACGAGGAGGACATCGCCAAGTACCAGGCGGCGACTGACCTCGACCCGAAGAACGTCGCCGCTCATTCGCTGCTGGCTGAGGTCTACCGCCACCAGGGACGACTGGAGCTGGCGATCGAGGAGTACAAGGCCGCTCTGAAGCTCGACGCGACGATGAACTCGGAGCGGTACTGGGTTCAGCGCCTGGAGGCGCAGCTTGACAGCCAGGCGCGCAGGGAATTGCTCTGTCCCCGGTGCAGTACCCCTCGGCCCGGAGACGCCGAGGTCTGCCCCGAGTGCGGCCGCATCTACTCGAGCATGGAGAAGTCCATGCACGCGATGCGGGTGATGCCGCCGGGCCGAAAGCTGCAGTGGGCGGCGCTGGCGGGGGTCGTGACCATCGGCCTCATGGTGATCATGGTGGTCGCGCCGATCGTCATGTTCCTCCTCCTCGTCGCCGCGGCATTCCTGGGGCCGCTGACGGTGGTGGTGATGGAATCGCGCGCGCGCCGCCGCGCGCGATAGCGCAACCGACGTTCCGATAAGCCAAGGAGATACCGAATGCTAGGACTAACCGCCTGGACCGTGCTGCTCGTCGCGGTGTTCCTCATGCCGATGGTCGCCGCTCTCGGGGCGGCCGTTCCCGCCTCCGACGCCGCGCCCGACACCGTCGTGCAGCAGCGGACCCTCCCCAACGGCCTCACCGTTCTGGTGCAAGAGGACCACTCCGCGCCGCTCGTGTGCACCTACATCTGGTACCGGGTGGGCCTGCGGAATGAGCCGCCGGGCCAGGCCGGCATCACGCACTTCCTGGAGCACATGGCATTCAAGGGAACCGAGCGCTTCAGCGGACGAGACATGGACCGCCTGATCACCATGAGGGGCGGGTACATGAACGGCTTCACCTCGATGGACTACACTGGCTACGTCGAGACGCTGCCGGCAGACGCGCTCGACCTGGCGTTCAGCATCGAGTCCGAGCGGATGGCGCGGTGCCTGCTCAAGGCCGACGACATCGAGTCCGAGAAGGGCGTCGTGATCTCGGAGTTCGAGGGCGCGGAGAACGACCCATCGTTCCTGCTCCGGCGAGACGTAATGGCCAAGCAGTTCCCGGGCCAGCCCTACGGTCGCACGGTGATCGGCGTCAAGGACGACCTGCGGAAGCTGACGCGCGACGACGTGGTGAAGTACTACCAGCAGCACTACGCGCCCAACAACGCGACCCTGGTTGTGGTGGGCGACATCGCCCCCGATGAAGTGTTCGCGAAGGCCGAGAAGTCCTTCGGCTCGATCCCCGGTTCGACCGTCGCGGCGCCCACGCCGAACCCCGGCCGCGACGCCACCGGCGAGCAGCGCCTGAAGCTGGAGCTCCCGGGCCGTACGTCTTACGTGCACATAGTCTACGGCGTGCCGGCGATCCAGCACCCCGACCACGTCGCGCTCGAGGTGCTCCAGAACGTCCTGAGCGGCGGCCGGACCAGCCGCCTCTACCGGGCGCTGGTTGACAGCGGCATCGCCTCCGACGCGGGCGGCTGGGACTACGAGAACCCGGATCCGGCCGCATTCGCCTTCGAGATCTCGCTGCGGCCGAAGGTCGAGCACCAGAAGGCCGAAGACGTGCTGGATTCGGTCGTCGAGAAGCTGGCGACGGAGCCGGTCGACGAGCGGGAGCTGACGAAGGCGAAGAACCAGACGAAGGCGCACTTCGTCTACGCCTCGGACGGCGTGACGAAGCTCGGCCAGCAGATCGGCTATTACGCGACGATCGACAGCTACGGCTACCTGCGCACCTTCCCCGCGAAGGTTGACGCGGTGACCGCGGGTGACATCCAGCGAGTGGTGCGCAGCTATCTGAAGCGGGACAACAGGACTGCGGGGTGGCTCATTGCCACCGGCGGCGAGGGTCCCGAGGGAGGGGGCATGGTCGGCGGCCCGTCCGACGTCCAGCGCTACCGCCCCGACCCGCCCGGTCCCGGTGAGGCGGCCGCGCCGCCTCCGGTGCCGATCCCGGGCGGCCTGGGGAAGGTGGCGCCGGTTCGGAAGATGACGCTTCCGAATGGCATGGATGTGGTGTTCGAGGAGAACCACGCGGCGCCGTTCGTCACCATCTACGGCAACATCATGTCCGGCCCGGTGTTCGATCCGCCGGGGAAGTCGGGGCTCGCGGCATTCACTGCCGAGATGCTCTCTCACGGCACCGAGAAGCGGACGTGGAGCGAGATCCAGGACGCGCTCGAGTTCGTCGCCGCGCAGTTGGGCTTCGGCAACGGGACCCAGGTCGGGACTGTCGGCGGCCAGTGCCTGAAGGACGACCTGGGGCTGCTGCTGGAGGCGGCGGCGGAGCAGGTGATGCTGCCGTCGTTCCCGCCGGAGGAGATCGAGAAGGTGCGCTCGCTGATCATCGCCGCCCAGGAGAGGCGGGACGAGGACACCTTCCAGGTGGCTGAGAAGGAGCTGTTCGCCCGGCTCTATCCTGTCGGGCATCCGCTGCACGACAACGACCTGGGCACGAAGGAGACGGTCGGGAGCATCGCCCGCGATGACCTGGTCGCGTTCCACCTCAAGTACTATCGCCCGGAGAACACCATTCTCGCCATCGTCGGGGACTTCGATCCTGACCAGGCGGGCGCGTTGGTGGAGAAGTCCTTCGGCGGGTGGAAGCGGCTCGGGCAGCCGGTCCGCCCCGACTTCCCGCAGGTGCCTCCGCCCGCGAAGCCCGAGGTGGTGCGCATCCCTATCGCCAACAAGACGCAGCTGGACATCAGCATCGGCTTCCCGGGGATCAGCCGGCGCGATCCGGACTTCTACCAGGCCGACCTGATGAACTACCTGCTCGGCCGCGGCGGGTTCATGAGCCGCCTGAACCTGGACATCCGTGAGAAGATGGGCCTCGCCTACTATGTGTTCAGCGCCTACTACGCCTACTGGGGGCCCGGTCCCTGGGTGCTGCACATGGGAGTGAACCCGGCGAACGCCGACGCGGCGCTCAAGGCGGCGATTGACGAGATCGAGAAGATGCAGGCCGCCCCGCCGGCAGACGAGGAGATGAACCTCTGGAAGGACTACGTGCAGGGCACGGTCGCCAGGCAGATGGAGACCTTCGGCGGGATTGCCCAGAACCTGGTGCTTGCGGCGTTCTACGACCTGGGACTCTACTACCCGTACGAGTACCCGCGCATCCTGCGCGCCATCACCGCGGACCAGGTGCAGAAGGCCGCGAAGGAGCGCCTCTTCCCCGGCAACTACACGGCGGTCGTCGTGGGGCCGGTGGATGAGATAGGGAAGGAAGAAAAGACGAAGTAGCGCGACGACCAGGGGCGGGGCGTCATCGGAGTCGCCCCGCCCCTGCGAACTCCTCGTCCCCGTTCCTGCGCTCGCCTCAGGCTCACACGATCTGCCCCTGCTTCCTCAGCGCCTTCCGAAGCTCTTCGGCGTCCACCTGGCGCGGTGTGACTCCCTGCTTCACTGCCATCGCGGCGGCGACGCCGGCCGCCTCTCCCATAGCAAAGCACTGGGGCATGACGCGGAGCGATGACTGCCCCTCGTGGGTCGCGGAGACGCAGCGGCCGGCGACCAGCAGATTGTCGATGCCTTCGGGCAGCAGGCAGCGGTACGGGATCTCGTAGTAGTCGCCCTCGGGGACTTCCCGTATCACCGTGCCGGACCCGGCGGGGTTGTGGATGTCAATCGGGTAGTTACTGCGGGCGATGCCATCGGGGAACTTGCGGGCCTGCACCACGTCGTCACTCGTGAGCGCGTAGTCCCCGCGAATGCGCCTGCTCTCTCGCACGCCGATCTGCGCGCCCGACTGCTCAAGGTAGGCGCGCTCGAACCCCGCCACCCGCGCGACCAGGAAATGGGCGAGCTCGTGCGCCTGCCGGCGCGCCTCGATCTCGGCGGCGGTCAGGTCCTCGGCATTGGCGCCGCTCAGGCCGGTGACGCGAGTGGTGTTGAAGTGGACGACACCGGCGCGGGTGGTGTGAAAGAAGAGCACGTT
>Ga0315294_10002974_pt1 | contig 18415 bp, 11 predicted proteins | sample YL17G13_40_MG_FD_203626 | JGI IMG/M metagenome (GOLD analysis project Ga0315294, IMG submission 203626) | Sediment microbial communities from Yellowstone Lake, YNP, Wyoming, USA - YL17G13_40 | ecosystem: Environmental > Aquatic > Freshwater > Lake > Sediment | place: USA: Wyoming | collected...
TCGCCGTCGCCGACCTCCCCGGCCGCGCCTACAACCCCCTGTTCGTCCACGCGAGCGTCGGCCTCGGCAAGAGCCACCTCCTCCAGGCCATTTGCCACCGCATCCTCGCCGACCATCCCGATCCCGACGTATCGGGACTGGCCTACATGTCTTGCGAGGATTTCGTCAACCGCTTCATCACCGCCATCGAACGCGGCCAGACGGAACAGTTCCGCCAACGCTTCCGCCGCCTCGGGGTCCTGGTCATCGACGACATCCACTTCCTCGCCGACAAGGACCGGACTCAGGAAGAATTCTTCCACACCTTCAACACCCTCTACCAGGACCAAAAACAGATCGTCCTATCGAGCGATTCGCCCCCCCACGAAATCCCGAGCCTCGAGGAGCGGCTCGTCTCGCGATTCAAGTGGGGCCTCGTCGTCCGCGTCGACCGTCCGAGTTTCGAAACACGCGTCGCCATCGTCCAGAAGAAAGCACGCCTTCGCGGACGCGACCTCCCGGAGGACGTCGTCCAGTACATCGCCAACGTCGTCGACACCAACAACCGCGAACTCGAAGGCGCCGTCGTCCGCGTCCTCGGCCATGCCTCCCTCTGCAATCGCCCGGTCGATCTCGCCCTCGCCAAGGAGGCCCTCCGCGACCTCATCGCCACCCCCACCCGCGCCATCACCATCCAGGAAGTCGCGGATGCCGTCATCCGACGCTATAGTGCCCGCCTCAGCGATCTCCAGGGCCGCGAGAGGGCCCAATCCGTCGCCGTCCCGCGCCAGATCTGCATGTTCCTCGCGCGTCGGCTGTCGAACCGGAGCCTCGAAGAAATCGGCGTCTTCTTCGGCGGACGCGACCATACCACCGTCCTCCACGCCGAGCGAAAGGTCCGACGGATGATTGAACACGACCCCGCTTTCCGCGGACTCGTCGAGGCCATCGAACGCGACATCTTGCGGTCGCAATCTGGGGGATAACCCGTGGCGCACCCGTGGCGCATTGAGCCGCATTTCGCACCGCCCGCCCGACGACGCCGTGCGCCACCAATCGGCCGCCCGTGCGCCACGCCCTATTTCACATTTTATCCACAATCCACACCCGGCCCGGACTGCCCCAAGTCCTTTCACGTAAATGCCTTGTGCCGAACCCGAAAACAAAAAAGGACTTTCCACCAACCATAAGATGAAGGATAATTCTTTACAAACTGTCCTATAATAGAACAGATAGTCGCTGCAAACCGAACTGCACGACAGAAAAAGGAGACCCTTTCCATGAAAGCCGTTTGCGACCGAGCCGCATTGACCCATGGCATCCAAGTTGCCTCGGGCGTCGTTCCGCACCGCAGTCCGAAACCGGCCCTCGCCTGCGTTAAACTCGAGGTCCGCAAAGACGGAATCACCCTTCTCGCCACCGACCTGGAGGTCGGCATCCGCTTCGGCCTCGCCAAAATGGAAGTTCAGGAACCCGGCGATGCCCTTCTGCCCGCCGAACGCCTCGGGGCGATCCTCAGGGAACTTGAAGCCGAAACCATCACCCTCGCCGGCGCGGACCAGGCCGCCGAAATCACCGCTCCCGGTTCACGATTCAAAATGCTCGGCGACAACCCGGCCGACTTTCCCAGCATCCCCGAGTTCCCCGACTCTGGCGCCTTCACCCTCAAACCCGACGACCTCCTCGCCATGATCCACCGCGTCATCTTCGCCACCGCGCGCGAAAACACGCGCTACGCCCTCAACGGTGTCCTCTGGGAAGTCGAAGGCGCAAACCTCTCGCTCGTCGCCACCGACGGCCGGCGCCTCGCCCTCGCCCGGGGCAAATGCAAGGACGGGCCCCATAAAACCCTCCAGGCCATCGTCCCCTCCAAGGCCATGCAACTCATCGAGCGGTGCCTCGCCGACGTCTCCGACAAAAAAACCGACGTCCGCATCGCACTCAGCGAAAAGGACATTCTCGTCACGTCGCCTTCCGCCGACGGCGGATTCTGGGTCGCCTACTCCCGCCTCGTCGAAGGCCACTTCCCCAAGTACGAGGACGTGATCCCCAAGGAATGCGACAAGAAGGTCACCCTTGCCACCGTCGCCTTCCTCGGCGGCGTCCGCAAGGCCGCGCTCCTGACGAACGAGGAATCCCGCGGCATCCACCTGAAGTTCGCCGGCGACGAGGTCGTCCTGACGAGCAAGACCCCAGAAATGGGCGAGGCCGAGATCCACCTCCCCGCCACCTACGGCGGCGAAACCCTCGAAATGGCCTTCGACCCCAACTTCCTCGTCGACGCCCTCAAGGCCATGGACTCCGAGGAATTCGTCTTCGCCTTCAAAGGGCCCGCGAAACCCGGCGTGATGACCGAAGGACGTTCCTTCACCTACGTCGTCATGCCCATCAGCGTCGTGTAGCGCGCCGCTTGTCACGCCGTTCAACGCCCGGGGATGAACGCAGTGAATCCCCGGGACGCCGTTTAACCCGACGAGCGCGCGAGTTGCCGCATGAGAGACTTCCTTCAACCGGCCGATACCGACTTTCGCCAAGCGGAATCCCTCGGCTCCATCCTGGCCCGATGGATCAAGCGGTCCGGTCTCGCCCACGCCAGCGACCGCGAACGGATCACGCGCGCCTGGGAGGAAATCCTCGGCCCCGAGGCCGCCCACACCCGCCTCGACGGCCTCCGCAAAGGCGCCGCCACCTTCGTCGTCGATTCCAGCACGCTCCTGTCGGAACTGAACAACTTCCGCCGGCAGGAACTCCTCGAAGGCCTCCAGGCCCGCGTCAAGGCCCCCTTCATTTCGGACCTGAAGTTCCGCCTCGAAAAAAGGGCGTAACCGCCCCGGCGCGCCGGGATTCGATCCCGCCGCGGCGGGTCACGTTCGGAACCGCCGACGCGTACACTTGCGAACGCGGGCGATTGTGGATAACTTTTTGGCGCGAGTTTTGGGGGGTATTTTTGGGCGATTTTGGGGGACCCGCCGGCCCTGGCGCTGGCGTCCGGGGGCTTTTTTCGGCGGACGGGGTGCTATTGGTAAGATGGGCAAGCGGTTTTTTGCCGTTTTTTACCCCCTTTTTGCACGTTTTTGACCGGTTTTTGCGGCTTTTGAGGCCCCATTTCGCACTCTTTCCATCCATGCCATGTGCATACCTTTATGTTAATAACTTCCGCCGGACGCGCGTAAGTCGTTTTGGGCGGGAAAAATCTCGCATTTGACAAAGAAACAGCATTGGACGGCTAGTGCCTGAGTTCCTGAGTGCCTGCCCTGTAGTATGACACTACAGGGCCTGAGTGCCTGAGGGACGGCATTTTCGCCCGCCACAGGCGGGTGAACTTCCGCCGTCGCCCGTTGGGCTTGGGCCGTCGCCAGAGGCTATGGCCCACAAGATGGCGGACAGGTCGGCGGGCAGGGTTCGCATTGGGCGGGGAAAATCTCGCATTTGACAAAGAAACAGCATTGGACGGCCAGTGCCTGGGTTCCTGAGTGCCTGAGTGCCTGAGGGACGGCATTTTCGCCCGCCACAGGCGGGTAAAATTGCGGCCCGCCCCCGCCCGCCCAGGCGGGGGTTTCCGCCTTCGCCGAGGCTACGGCGGACAAGACGGCGGGTCTGCGCTGCGCTCCGACGCGGCGGGGGGAATCTCGAGGGGTCGGGACAGGCTGCAGGATGGGGGTGCCGGAAATCGCTGGCCTTGGAATTCCGAAGGTTTCGGGTTCCGCATTGAAAAGGTTGATTCCGGAGGGGGAGGGGATACACTGGCGGACGGTGGAGGAGGCTGGCACCGGGCGCGGTGCCTATATCCCTTATGGCAACATGGAAACACCCCGGCGGGAAGCTCCGGGAACTGGGGGCGGAATCGCTAACCGAGGGGGAACTGCTCGCGGTTCTTATAGGAACCGGGGTCCCAGGGGAAAGCGCTCAGGTGATCGCGCAGCGGGTTCTTGCAGAGTATGGATCGCTCAATGGGCTGTCTGGAAAGCCCCTTGAAGAACTGCTGCGTTTCAAGGGATTGTCGGACGTGAAGATCATCCGGATCGCGGCGGCTTTTGAGATTGCCCGCCGGATGCAGGGGGCAGGATGAGCAAGAAGTCGAAACTGGCCGAGAAATCCACTCGCGTGCCCGACATTGGCGCGGCCGGGAAAGAACTGACTATTGGGACCTACCTGCGCGTGATTGAGGCCGACAATAGCGAATCGGCCAAGTCCCAGCGATTCACCTTGCTTCTGAACAGCCTTTTCGGCGTTGAGCCGGGCTTCATCGAGGACTATGTAAGAGGCGTTGAAAAGTACCTCATGGCCGAGGGCAAGGACAGATTTTACCGCGGGCGGGCCGACCAACTCTCCGGCAATCTGATTATTGAGTTTGAGAACGATCTCTCGAAGCGCGCCAAAAGCGATGAGGCGGAAAGTCAACTCCGCCGCTACGCCGCTTGCGCCTGGTCTGAGGAGCAACCGGCGCGGCGCACCAACTACTTGTGCCTGGCGACCGATGGCCGGCGGTTCCGCGCCTACGCGCCTATTGCGAGTGACCCGGCGAAGCGGACCATCGAGCCGCAGGATGTCAGCCTCGCGCCACTTGAAAGCATTGACGCGGCCAAGTTGCCGTGGAAGGACTTCTACTTCTTCCTCGACCGCTACCTGCTGCGTAAGGAAGTTCTGCACCCGACCAGCGAATCCATCGTCAAGGACTTCGGCCCCACGAGCCACGCCTTTCAGGTGGCCGAGGCGGCGTTGCTTCGCCGCTGGGAAGACCTCAAGAGCCACCTGGACTACGCGGTCCTTTACGAAGCCTGGGATAAGTATCTGCGGATCGCGTACGGCAGCGCCTTGGCCGACGAGAAACTCTTCGTCCGCCACACCTACCTGGCCACGCTGGCCAAGTTGATGGTCTGGTCGCGTCTGGCTGGGAAAGAGAACCATCCTAGCGACGGTGACATCTTGGCCATCCTTGAAGGGAGTTACTTCAAGGCGCAACTGGGGATCGAGAACTTCCTCGAAGAGGACTTTTTCTCTTGGGTTGCCCGTAAAGAGGCCCGCGAGGCAGGCTTGGAGATCGCCCGGCTCCTCCTCGGGCTTCTGAGCAACTACAACCTGCGCGAGATTTCGGAAGATGTCCTAAAAGCGCTCTACGAAGGTCTGGTGGACCCCGCGACGCGCCACGACCTGGGGGAATACTACACCCCCGACTGGCTGGCCCATCGCATCGTCCGCCGGCTGCTTGAACCCAATCCGGAGGCGAGCGTTCTGGACCCCGCGTGCGGGTCGGGGACGTTTCTGTACATGGCCATCCGGGAGAAAAAGGATCGGCTGGGCGTCTCAGCCAAGACGCTCAAGCATGTTCTCTCGGCAGTTGTCGGGATCGACGTTCACCCCCTGGCGTGCATCGTGGCGAAGGCGAACTACGTCCTGGCCCTCGGCGACCTGATGGCCAAGCGGAAGCAGAAAGTTTCCATCCCGGTGTATCTGGCGAACAGCATCCGCCCGCCCGAACTCGAGGCGAGGCCCATGCTTCACCTGCATGTGCCATGCTACCGGGCCGAGATTGACGATCACAAAGTTTATATCCCTGAATCGCTCACGCGCGACCCGGAAAGGTACGATCAGGCCATCGAGGCTGCGCGTGAGTTTGCGGCCCACTCGAAGGGGAAAAAGGTCGATGCGAAAGCCTTTGGGAACTTCCTCAAGGGGCACTATGCGGGGCTCCTCGAGGACGAGGATGCCGTCCCCGTGCTGTTTACCGTGGCCGAAACCCTCAAGGAGATGATCGAGGCCGGGCGCGACACCATCTGGGCCTTCGTCCTCAAGAATCTGTATAAGCCGCTTTTCCTCAAGGAGCGCTTCGATCTGGTGGTCGGCAATCCGCCGTGGCTCTCCTATCGCTACGTGGACCAGGCGGACTATAAGAGTTTCCTCAACAACCAGATCACCAAGTACTACCAACTCGTCCGGCGGGCCGAACTCATCACGCACTTGGAATTGGGAACTCTTTTCTTGGCCAGGTCGGCTGACCTCTATCTCAAGGCCGACGGTCGGATCGGCTTTGTTCTCCCCAAGAGTATTTTCAGCGCGGACCAGCACGATGCCCTGCGGCGCGGCAAGATCAAGAAGGTGAACCTGGCCCCGGTCGAACTCTGGGACCTGGAGGAGGTGTCTCCGCTTTTCAGAACCTCTGCCGGCGTTTACATCGGCCGCAAGGCCAAGGCGGAGGCCAAGGAGGGCGTGCCGGGCGAGGTCGTTTCCGGCGCGCTGCCCGTGCGGAACGCCAGCCTGGATGTTGCCGAAAAGGAACTGCGGTTTGAGAGAACGGAATTCCATCTTTCCGTGATGGGGGCCCGGTCATTCTGGTCCACAGCCGCTGGCGTCGAGGTTGCGGAGAGCCCGTACAAGGGGCAGTTTGCGCAAGGGGCCACGATTGTCCCCCGCTTTTTCTGGTTCGTGGACCTGAAGGTTTCGGAGTACGGCTTCGACGCGAATGTGCCGCCCCTCGTTTCGTCGAAGTCCGCTCAGAAACTGGCCAAGCCCGCGTACAAGGGGTGCGTCATCGAGGGCAACGTGGAGAGTCAGTTCATCTACGCGACCCTCCTGCCCGCCGACATGCTGCCCTTCGGGTTCCTGCGCCTTCAGCCCGTCGTGCTGCCGGTCGTCATCAAGTGGGGTGACTACCGCCTGCGCGACGCTGATTGGGCCCGGCAAGAGGGCTTTGTCCACCTCGCCGATTGGTTGGACAAGGTCCAGAAGGAATGGTTGAAGCGCGGCGGTGCCAAGGCCAAGAAGATCAGCGCCATCAAGTGGCTTGACTACCGCAAGAAACTCACGTGCCAGGACCCCAAGGTGCGTTTCAGGGCCGCTTACGCGACATCAGGCACGCACGTCTGCGCCTGTGTTGTGGAAAGCAAGACCGTGGACAAGTCCGCGGAGACAGGTCTGAAGACTCAGGGCTTTGCGCTGGACTGCACGACTTACAGCCTTGACGCCGCCTCGCGGGAGGAAGCTGCCTACGTCGTGGCCGCCATGAACGCACCTTGCGTTGATGCCGCAATCAAGAGTTCCCAGGCGAAGGGCCTTTGGGGCGCTCGGCACGTTCATAAGAAGGTTCTGGACCTTCCGATTCCCAAGTATGACCCTGCGAAGAAGGAGCACGTTCGCCTGGCCGAGATCGGCGAGGCGTGCGCGAAGCGCGTCGGGAAGTGGATCGCCTCGGGCGGGTCGGGCAAGGTCACGAGCATCGGCGTGCTTCGGCAGCGGGTCCGGGACATGCTGAAAGCGGAACTGGCGGAGATTGATTCCATCGTCAAGCCCATGTTGGGTTTATAAACCCTGTTCAAGGGGGAAGTGCCATGGCCGAGACAAGGGTTGACCTTAAGCATCTTCTTGAGGACATCCGCGACGGCTACTCGTGCCCCATTGAAGAGGCCATCCTGACGGAACTCGTGGCCAACGCCCTGGACTCAGGATGCTCGCGGATTGACATCCGGATCGAGCCGGAGCAGAAGCGCCTCACGTTCACGGACAACGGCGAGGGGATGAACCGGCAGGAGTTTGTGAAGTACCACGACATTGCCTCGACTGCAAAGGTGCGTGGCAAGGGAATTGGCTTCGCGGGGGTCGGGGCAAAACTCGCGCTCCTGGTGTGCCGCGAGGTGATCACGGAAACCCGGCGGGCGCGATCATGCCTTTGCAGCCGGTGGTGGCTGGAATCCTCCTTCCGCGCCCCGTGGGAAGATGTGGGCGAACTGTCTATAGTCCCGGAGAAGGGGACCGGAGTGCGGCTGCATTTCCACGACCGAGAGGCCGCCAATCTGCTTCGTGTGGATTACGTGGCGCAGGCCATCCGAGACCACTTCTATCCACTTCTCGATGCCGAATTCACCAAGGTTCTGAGCCACATCTACCCCTGCGGCATCACGATTGCCATCAACGGCGAGCCGGTGGCTCTCTCCACGGTTAAGCGCGAGGCCGGGGAGTATTTCATCGTGCGCCGTGGGAAGCGGAAGAAACTGATGGGGATCGGCTTCCTGCTCAAGACCGCCGACGACCTTCCTGAGGAACGGCGGGGGTTGGCAGTGAGCACGTTCGGCAAGGTCATCAGGCGGGGATGGGAGTGGCTTGGGATCACACCCAAGAACCCGAACCGGCTGACGGGGGTCGTGGAGGTGCCTGAACTCGTGGAAGTGCTGAACACAACCAAGAGCGACTTCATGAAGGACCCGAATAGTCTTCAGAAGTATTACAACGCGCGCAAGGTGATTCAACATGCGGCGATGGATTTGTTGGACACCCTGGGAGAAACGCGGACCAGCGAACAGAAAACGGACAAGGGGCTTGAAAGGCTGCGAAAAGAGATTGACCGGGTGGTGGGGGAGATTCTGCCCGATTTCCCGGAACTGGCGCCTCTGTTTGGCCGAAAAAAACGGGGAGACGAGGTGTCGGCGCTTCTTTCAGATTCGCAAGGGCCCGTCGCAACGGATGTGGCTGAAGGGGCCGACTTTGCGACGGGGGACAAGGGCGGGCCTGGCGAAGGAGGGGGCGTCGAGGAGTCAATCGAAGGGCCTTTGGCCGGAGAGCACCTGGAAGCGGAGGAAGGCGGCGACGGACAAGCGAAGGAACACGCGATCCGACGCAAACGCCCTGGCCTCATGATCGGAATCGACCAGGAAACGGGCGGCAACGTTCTGGGTTGGTTGCGTGAGAACACGATCGACATCAATGCGCTTCATCCTGCGTATAAGCGTGTGGAGACGCGACCGGAGGCAGGGGTGTACATCATATTTGCGGTGGCGTCTGTGCTCTCGGTACACGTGCAAGAGAAAAGGGCGCCGCTGGAGTTTCTGCACCGGTTCATGGCGGCCTGGGGCGAAACGGCATGATTCAGCATCCGGTGGTTCTCGAAGTGAAAACGACGGAGCGCGGTCTTGTGGTTCGCGCCACTACTTCGATTGGCCGCGCGCTTGAGGATCCGAAGTCCCTCCAAAGCGAACTCCGCTGCATCGAACTCGATTACGCTGCCATGCTAGGCGCAGCGAAGGCGGCGCTGGCTTCGGCCGGCAAGGGGCGATATCGTGACCCGAGAGCGTTTTGGTTTGCGGGCAAGTATGTGGCGGAGTTCATTGCGCGGCTGGAATCGCACGGCTTCTATCTTGTGGGGAAAAACCTGACTCCGGCGAGGCACTTGGGGATTTCGCGGGCTTCGATGGAGAAGATGATGGCATTTTACCATCGCTACGCAGACCCATTCAAGATTGACACATCAATCCCCTGGACAAAGTACAGGGACAACAAGGAAGCCAAAGGACAATAGCCGCGTGGTGCGATACGCGCTTCCTGTTCCGCGTTTCGCCCATTTCTTTTATTGGGCGCGCGCCGGGGCGAAAGGCGCGCGCGGGGGAAGGCAGTGGCAGCCCGCCTTCGGCGGGTAAAATTGGAGATTTCAGATTGGACGGCGGAAAACGGGCGCGGCGGCTTGACAAAGGTGGTTGGGCGAGGTCTATTCGGCGCAACTTGTCGGGATGGGGAGGGGTTCAAACTATCGAAAGGGACACACGATGCCCCGCAGTGGGAAGATGACGCGAAGGCAGTTTGGCCGGACCGTTGCTGCGACGGCGGCGGCCGTCACCATTTTGCCGCGATACGTGCTCGGCGGGGCGGGGTTCGTGGCCCCGAGCGAGACGGTCAACGTGGCGATCGTGGGTTGCGGCGGCCAGGGACGGACCAACGCCCAGAACCTTTTCCAGCAGAAGGACGCGCGGGTCATCGCCGTCGCCGACCCTCGCGAGCGGGTCGACTACAGTCCGTTCTACTACAAGGGCGAGGCCGGCCGGTTGCCGGTGAAGCGCATGGTAGAGGAGCGGTATCTCCGCGACAACAAGTCGTTCAAGTGCAGCGATTACGTCGATTTCCGCGAGATGCTCGACAAGGAAAAGGCGATCGACGCCATCCTCTGCGCCACGCCGGATCACTGGCACGCCTTCGTGTCGATGACGGCGATGCGTCGCGGCAAGCACGTTTACTGCGAGAAGCCGCTCACGCACAATATCTACGAGGCGCGGCTTATCGCCCAGGCTGCCGCGGAGACGGGCGTGGCGACGCAGATGGGCAACCAGGGCCGGAGCAGCGTGTCGCACGCGGTGGCGTGCGAGTGGATATGGAACGGCGCGATCGGCGACGTGAGGGAGGTCCACGCCTGGAGCGGCGGGGGCGGCCGGATTAAGGGCCGGGGCCGGCCTGCGGACACGCCGCCCGTCCCCGCGGGGTTCGACTGGAACCTTTGGCTCGGTCCGAAACCGGACCGGCCGTACCATCCCGACTATGCCCCGTACACCTGGCGTGGGTGGTGGGCGTTCGGGACGGGGGCCATCGGCGACATGATGGTGCACAACGTGGACCCGGCCTTCGCGGCCCTGGAACTGGACCAGCGACACCCGGCGACGGTGGAGTGCGCCGCGACGTCGTTCGTCGACGCGGAGGTCATCGGGCCGGACAACCACGTGGTGTGGACGTTCGCCGCCGAGGGCGGCCGGCCGCCGCTCGTGGTCCACTGGTACGACGGCAGCCAGCGGCCTCCGAGGCCGGCGGAACTGGAAGATGGCCGCAGGATGGGCGGTGGCGGCAACGGCGTCCTCATCGTCGGCACCAAGGGGACCCTTATGGGCGGTGGTTGGAGCGAGTCGCCGCGTCTCATCCCCGAGACCAAGATGCAGGCGTACCAGGAGGCCAACAAGGGCAAGACGCCGCCGCGGACCCTTCCGCCGACCAAGGGCCCGCACCGCGACTGGCTGGACGCATGCAAGGGCGGTCGGCCGGCCCGCAGCCGGTTCGAGTACGGCGCCCGGCTGACCGAACTCATTCTCCTGGGCGACGTGGCTGTCCGAGCCGGAGAGAAAATCCAGTGGGACGGGCCGGCCATGAAGGTGACGAACGTTCCGGCCGCCCAGGCATTCGTGCGGGAAACCTACCGCTCGGGGTGGGACCTGGAGAAGGTGTGAGGGGCAGGCATTTTCGATTGCGGAATGCGGATTGCCCTTCGACCCTTCGACACACTCAGGGTCGCCCCGAGCGTGGTCGAGGGGCGAGAGCCTCCCCTCGACACGCTCGGGGCGGTGAGCACGGTCGAACCGCAGGGCCCTGAGCCGTTCGACCACGCTCACGGCCCTGAGCCCGTCGAAGGGCATGGTCGAAGGGCGGATTGAAAGGCAACGGCCCACGGCGGGTCTCCGCTGCGCTTCGACGAGACCGCGGCAGCCGACGCGATCGACCTTGCGGCGCTTGACAGGCACTTGGATGCGGCTTAAAGTCACGTCGCGTCCGCCGGGACGCGACCCAAGCAAGACTTGTGGAGGGTCTGACCATGTGCGATTGCTGCTCGCGTCGAGAATTTCTGGCCGCCAGCGTGGTGGGGGGCATGGCGCTGGCGATAAACCCGTTGGCGGGTGGTGAAGCCGCGACCCCGCCGCCCGCGCCGCCATCGAAGGTTCGCATCTGCGTGATAGTTGCCGGCACGCCGGAGCAACGAAGTTGGTGCGTTCCCCCCGCGAAGATCGAAGAGGTGAAGCAGCGGTTGGCCGAGGCCGAAAAGAACCTCGGCAACGTGGAGTTCGTGGTGGGCCAGGCGAACAACGCCGAGCAGACCGCGCGGCTGCTGGAGCAGGCCGGTCCGGACGCCCCGGTGCTGGCGATCAGCGCGAACATATTCGGCCTCCGGGGCGTCATGCCGGTGGTCTTCCAACAGGGCCGGCCGGCGGCCGTCTTTCATCTGCCGGTGATCGGCGGGCACGACTGGTGCCTCGTTCCGCCGTGGCAGGCGGAGGGGCATCGGGTGACGCTGTTCGACAGCACCGACCTCGGGGAGTTGGAGCGAGCGGCGTCGCTGTTGCGGGTGATCCCCCTGCTGCGCCAAAGCCGCGTCCTCGTCTCTCCGCCGTTCAAGGGGACGCCCGAGTCCTTCGCGCCCGACCAGGTCAAGGAGCGCCTGGGGGTCGAACTCGTGGCCATCGTTGACCGGCGCTACGACGAGGTTCTCGCCGCGGTGAACGACCAGACGGCCGAGGCGGAGGCGAAGCGCTGGATCGACCAGGCCGAGAAGATGGTCGAGCCCCAGCGCGAAGACGTCGTGAAGGCCGCGAGGGCCGGCCTGACCCTGGACCAGTTGATCGCCGAGAATCGGGTTCAGGGGCTGGCCGTGGGCACGTGCATGCGCTGGCTGCCGCGCGGGTTCCCCTGCCTGGGGTTCTCGCGGCTGAACGACCGGGGCATCCCGGCGGCGTGCGACGGGGACATGGACTGCCTGCTGACGATGCTGATCTGCCAACACGCCTTCAACCGTGCGGGCTTCCTGGGCAATGCCGCCGGCGTGGACACGGCCCGGAACGTTTTTCATCTCTCGCACTGCTCCGCCCCGCTGAGGATGGAAGGTCCGGACGGCCCGGCGGCGCCGTATCTGCTGCGCCGGCACGCGGAGGTCCGCGGCGGCGCGGTGCCCGAGGTCCATTATCGCGTCGGGCAGAAGGTCACGTTCATCAAACTGATCCACCTCGAAACCCTGCTCGTGTTCACCGGAAAGATCATCGAGGTTCCCGAGGTCCCCGCGGGGACCGAGCGGGGCTGCCGGACGGAACTGGTCGCCGAGGTGGCCGACGGCTCCAGGCTGTTGTCCAACTGGGGCGGCGGGGCGCTGGGCAAGAGCGCCACGGATTACTATGCCTCCTTGCACCGGGTGGCGTACTACGGCGACCACGTGCAGAGCATCCGCCATCTGGCCCGCCTGATGGGCCTGCGGGTCGTGGAGGAAGTGTAGTCGTTCGGCCGGAGAACGAGGGGGGGGCGTCCCCGGAACTCCGAAACACCACTTTTCGAGGAGGAGAACGTCATGCGTGCAATCAAGGGTCTCCCATTGGGTGTACTGCTGTTGGTATTCCCGGGTCTCGCCGGAACGGCTTCGGCACAGGAGGGGACGATCACCTACGAACCCGGCGAGGGCGCCGGGCAAGGGAAGCATATCGTGCTGGTCTGCGGCGACTGGGAGTATCGCTGCGAAGAGAGTCTGCCGATGCTCGCCAAGATATTGGCGAAGAGGCACGGGTTCAAATGCACGATCCTCTTCTCCATGAACCCGAAAGACGGCACGGTGGACCCGAGCGTGAAGAACAACATTCCCGGGATGAGCGTTTTGAAGAGCGCCGATATGATGGTCGTGTTTGCCATGGACCTTACTCTGCCGGACGAGCAAATGAAGCACTTTGTTGAGTTCCTTGAGACGGGCAAGCCTGTTTTCGGGATTCGCTGCACGCTGCTGTCCTTTCGCTACGCCAGGAACTCGCCCTATGCGCGTTTTGATGTCGGCAACGGCGGTTATGCGACGGAATTGTTTGGTGAATCGTGGAAAGGTCACTATGGCGACCACGGCAAGGAAAGCACGCGGGGACTGCGAGCGGGCCTGAACGAAGCCCATCCCATCCTTCGCGGCGTGGAGGATGTCTGGGGCCCGACGGACGTCTATCGCATCACCAGGCTCCCGGCGGATGCGACGGTGCTCATGTACGGCCAGGTTCTCGCGGGAATGAAGCCGGACGACCCGCCGAATTTGAAGAAGTCGATTATGCCCATGGTGTGGACGCGCGAGATCCGGCGCGAATCCGGCACAATCTCGAGAGTCGTGATGAGCACCATCGGCGCCGCGCAGGATATGGAAAGCGAGGACCTCCGCCGCCTCTATGTGAACAGCATATTTTGGGCTGTCGGCCTGGAGTCCGGCATCCCTGAGAAGGCGGATGTCCGCTACGTCGGCGGGGACTGGAAGGCATCTCCTTTCGGCGGAGGAAAATTTCGCCAGGGTCTCAAGCCGGGGGACTTCGCAGTGAAGGAGGAATAAGCGCGGGCAAGCGGATTTCCTGTTCGCAAAAGGAAAACATTCCTTATGGCCACAAACTTGACGTCCCCGACCGTCGCGGTACTTGCCGCGATGCTATGGTTCACGATCGCCGGCGAGGCGGCAAAGTCGCAAACGGCGGAAGCCGGCAAGTCGCCGGTTCGGATCGAAAAGACGCCCGCGCCGACCGAAACCATCCAGGCCGGTTTCTTCACGCCAAAGCGCCAGGGCATGATTTGGGATACATGGATTTATTACCACGAGGGCAAATACTACATGTATTATCTGGCCGGCGACGGCGGACACTGGGATGGACACGAACTGGCCACCTCTGAAGACGGCGTCCACTGGAAGGAATATGGCGTGATGGTCAAGCCCCGCGCAGGCACGACCTGGATGGGCACCGGCCATATCTGGAAGGCGCCGGACTTCGACAAGAACCACCGCTGGGTGATGAACTATTCCGAATGGTTCGGCGGCAAACAGGACATCATGTTCGTAACCTCCACGGACCTGCTGAATTGGACGAAGGTCGATGAGAAGCATCGTTTTGTGCAGGACGTCCGGTGGTACCAGGCGAAGGGCCGGTGGGACTGCATCGACGCGATCCAGCGTGCGGATGGCAGTCTGTACGGCTATTTCACGGCCAATCCCGACGGAAGCAAGGTCAACTACCGGCCCTGCGGGTTCGGCTTTGCCGAGAGCAAGGACGGCATCGCATGGACGGCGCTTCCGCCCGTCGAGGGGGACATGAGCGGCGAATTCGGCGGGATTCAGAAGATCGGCGAAAAGTACTACATCCTCGTCAGCGAAGGCCGCGTCGCCGTCGGCGACAAACCCGAGGGGCCGTTCTACGGACAGAAGAAGAACCCCAACGTCTTCGGCAAGGGCTGCGACATCTATTTCCCCCGTTTTTTCCACACCGCGCCCGGCGGCCCGCTGGTCAATCATTTCTACACGGGCGGCACGGTCTTTGCCGCACCCTTGAAAGATATCGAAATCGATCGCGAAGGCGTTCTGCGGCTCAAGTGGTGGAAAAACAACGACAGGCTCAAAGCCAGGCCGGTGGAAACCAAACTGGTCGCGGCCGGCAAGGAATACGCATCTTCTCTGAGAATGCTGGACAAGAAACTGGACCTGAGCCGAACCCATGTCATTGAAGGCACGGTGGAAGAGGTGTCGCCCCAGGCGGCGGGCGTCGGCCCACACGGCATTTTCTTCGACCAGGGCGACGGTCAAGGCCGGTGCCTCCTCCTGGCACGCGATGCAGCCCGGTTCGGAACCGTCAAAGCCGATGGCAGCGATCTGAAAATCCAACAAACCACCAGCCGCGACATGGACTTCGGCCCTACCCTGACGTTCCGCCTGGTCATCAAACTCGACATGATGGAGTTGTACGTCAACGATTACCTGATGAACCTCAATCGCGTGAAATGCAACGGGCGGATCGGCTTCATGGGCGCAGACGACGAGCGCGCGCTGGAGAACATCAAGGTCTGGCAAAGCAACTAAGCGGGGTTACATAAGTTTTGCGCGGTGGGTTCGCCGCCCGCCTTGGCGGGCGCTGCAAACTGCCAGCGCCCCGCAAGCCGCCACGGCGACTCGCCTGTGGCGAGAGGTGGGCGGGAGTGATGGAATCGGGCGATGCGGCGCCTCCTATATCCGCCACGAGACATTCTTGATACGCTAGGACCTTCGGGCCGCCAGGCGGACGGGGCGGCGGACCGCAAACAGCAAGGAGAAGCGGAATGATGCCATTGACGCGACGCAGGTTCCTGCGTCTGGCGGCGGGGACGGCGGCGGCCGCCGTCCTGCCGCGCATCGTTTTTGCGGAGGGTTCTGCGTCCCGGCGGCCGAACGTCCTGTATGTTTTTTCCGACATGCAGCGGGCCACGTCCATCGGCTGCTATGGCGATCCGAACGTGCGGACGCCCTCGCTGGACGCCTTCGCGCGGCAGGGGGCGCGGTTTGACGCGGCGATGTCGAGCACGCCGGTCTGCTGTCCGCACCGGGCGGCCCTGATGAGCGGCACGTACGGGCTCCATAACGGGACCCTCTCCAACGGCACCTCGTTCAAGCACACGACGAAGTGCCTGGGCGAGACGTTCCGCGACGCCGGGTACGTCACGGGGTACCTGGGCAAGTGGCACATTCCGGCCGCCACGGAACCGGAACTCGGCTTCGCGGAGGTTCTGACGAAGCATCAGCCGGCGGCGAAGGCGCAGGGGCAGGGGCACTGCTTCGTCGTGGACGGCAAGAAGGTGTTCGAGACGACCGTCTCGGCCGATATCGCCATCCGTTTCATCCAGGAGAAGAGCGCGGGCGCCAAGCCGTGGATGCTGATGGTGTCGTGGATCGTGCCGCACGCGCCGTATACGGCCACGGAGGCGTATCGGTCGCACTACCCGGCGGCGCAACTGAAGTTGCCGCCGAACGTGCCGGAGGGCGCGCCGACGGCGTATGCGCGGCGTGCGCTGCCGGATTATTACGGCATGATCGAGAACATCGACGCCGATTTCGGGCGGATCCTCCAGGCCCTCGAGAAGGCCGGCGTGGCCGACGACACCATCGTCTGCTACTCGTCGGACCACGGCGACATGATCGGCAGCCACGGGTATGCCAACAAGCGGTGGCCGTACGAGGAGTCGGCCCGGGTGCCCCTCATCCTGCGCTATCCGCGGGCGGTCAAGGCGGGGCAGGTCGTCCTGGACCCGGTCCACACGCCCGACGTGTACCCGACGCTGTGCGGCCTGGCGGGGGTGAAGCCGCCCGCCGGCCTCGACGGGGCGGACTTCTCGGCCTTCCTGACGGGCCGGTCCGACCGGCCGCCCCGCGACTACGCCTTCCTCCAGATGCTGTACGCCTACGTGCCCTGGCCGGGCTGGAGGGCTATACGCACAAGACAATATATGTACGCACGCACGAAGGACAAGCCCTGGCTCCTCTTCGACGTCCTCAAGGACCCTTGCGAGATGACGAACCTGGTGGAGGACAAGGCCTCGGCCGCCCTCGTCCGGGAGATGGACGACCGCCTCTCCGCCGCAATGAAGGACGCCGGCGACTCCTGGGACCTCCAGGCCGCCGACGGCGACCTCCAGAATTGGCTGCCGGGCGGACCGAAACAGCGGGAGGCGTACCTGGGAGTCCCGTGGCCGGGGTGCGCCGTGACGGACCTGGGGAGGAAGGCGCGCGGCAAGAAGGGGCAGGCCGCCGCCAAGGAAGGCACCGGCGAATGACCGGCCGCGCGGCCGAGGAGACAGCCCGGGCGGATTGGCGGGTCGACGTGCCCGCCGGCGGACAGCCCGGCCAGGGGTCATCTTAATGCCGTGGATGGCTGTGGGCGGAAATCCCCGTTCCCGGGATTCCGCCTCTTTCTTATCCCGGGGAGCAAGGTCATCCGATCCGGCACAAGGACGGCATCCCCCCGCGGTGCGGGGGGCTCTGCGTTGGCCGTGATTGACGCGGGGGGCCCATTCGACTCGCTTCGCTCGCTCAGGGCTGGGGCAAAGGCGAGTTGCGTTTGATTGACGGCGTAGGCGGAAATCGCTATATTCGAGGGGGAAACTCGGGTTCCAGGGGCAAGAGCCATGGCGAAAAAGCGGTCCAAAGTCCAAAGTCCAAAGTCCACGGCAGGGAAAGCGACCGCCCGCCCCTTCGACGGGGCTCAGGGCAAGCAAGCGGGCGGCACGAACGGCGCGCGGGCGGGGAAGAAAGCGGCGGGGGGCTCCGTGCGGAGTGCGGCCCGAAGGGCTCCAACGAAAGAACAGGGAGAGCGCGGACCCGCCGTCGCCCTTCGGGCTATGGCGGGCAAGGTGCGGAGTGAAAGGCGCGCGGCCGCCAAGGCGGCCGGCGAACCAGGCGCGCGGGCGGCGGGGGAAACAGCGAGCGCCCCGCAAGCGGGGCGGCTAAATGCGCCGGAGGCGGACGGCGCGGCAGGGGCGTATCGGGCGGATGCGATCAAGGTGATGAAGGGGCTGGAGGGGGTCCGCAAGAGGCCGGATATGTACATTGGGGACCGGCACCAGCGCGGCCTGCATCACCTGGTGAACGAGGTGGTGGACAACGCGATCGACGAGGCGATGGCGGGCTTCTGCGACCGGATCGTGGTGACGGTGCACGCGGACGGGAGCCTCAGCGTGACGGACAACGGGCGGGGGATTCCGGTGGACCTGCACAAGGAGGAGAAGAAGCCGGGGATCGAGGTGGCCCTGTCGATGCTCCACGCGGGCGGCAAGTTCGACCATGCGAGTTACAAGGTGTCGGGTGGGCTGCACGGGGTGGGGGTGTCGGTGGTGAATGCGCTGTCGGAGTGGCTGCGGGCGGAGGTGCGGCGCGACGGGCACGTGTGGCGGATGGGGTTCGCGCGCGGGAAGACGGCGGAGACGCTGAAGAAGGTGGGGAAGGCGGCGAAGACGGGGACGACGATCACCTTCAAGCCGGACCGGGAGATTTTCGAGGACCCGACGTTCAAGTTCGAGATCCTGGAGGGTCGCTTCAGGGAACTGGCGTACCTGAACGAGGGGATCACCATCCGCCTGGTGGACGAGCGGGACGGGCGCGAGGCGGAGTTCCGATACAAGGAAGGGA
>Ga0315294_10002975_pt1 | contig 18409 bp, 11 predicted proteins | sample YL17G13_40_MG_FD_203626 | JGI IMG/M metagenome (GOLD analysis project Ga0315294, IMG submission 203626) | Sediment microbial communities from Yellowstone Lake, YNP, Wyoming, USA - YL17G13_40 | ecosystem: Environmental > Aquatic > Freshwater > Lake > Sediment | place: USA: Wyoming | collected...
TTTTCTTGCTGTTTGGCGACAATATAACCTGCAGCAAAAGAAAGTAATGAAATCAAGATAACGCCGATGAATAAAATTATATCGGCTTGATATTTTTTGACAAATTGAATAATTTTTGATAACATTGAAATGTATGGCAAAGACTAAAGCGACTGGTATTACAAAATTAGGAAGGGATTCTCAACCAAAATATCTGGGAATTAAACTTTTTGCAGGAGAGCGAGCCAAAGCTGGCAGCATTATCGTTCGTCAAAGAGGCACGAAATTTCTTCCCGGAAAAAATGTCAAACGTGGCGGAGACGACACCTTATACGCCCTAAAAGAGGGTACAGTTCACTTTGCGACAAAAAGAAAGAATGGTTTTGACAGGTCTCAGAAAATCGTTAAAATTGTCAACGTTAAATAGCCGCTAAATAGCCGCTCTAATAAATTCTCTAAACAAAGGGTGGGGCTCCAAAGGCCTCGATTTAAATTCGGGATGAAATTGGGTTCCGACGAAGAAGGGATGATTTTTTAATTCAATGAGCTCAACCAAATCTCTATCCGGGTTAATCCCAGCCATTACCATTCCCTTAGCTTCCAGAGCGCTCCTAAACTCATTATTTAGCTCGTAGCGGTGGCGATGGCGCTCAGAAACATAATTCAACATCCCGTAGGCCTTCCAGCTCCTGGTGCCTGTTTTCAGCTCACATTTATAAACCCCTAATCTCATTGTTCCGCCGTATCTCTTTTCTTTTAAAAGAGCTTTTTGCTCAGGTATGACGTCAATTACCTTATCAATATCAATGCGACCCGGCCGCGTAGCGAACTCTGTAGAGTTTGCTTTCTTTAACCCGCAGACATTCCTGGCAAATTCAACTACCGCCAATTGCATTCCCAAACAAAGTCCCAGATAAGGGATTTTTTGTTTTCGGCAAAATTCAATGGCCTTTATTTTCCCTTCGATTCCTCGACTACCAAAACCCCCAGGAACAATAATTCCATCAAATTTTTTTAATTCTTTTACAGATTGAGGATTTTTTTCGTATCCTTCGGCTGATAACCAATGGATTTCTGGTTTTCTTTTGTGATACCAGGAGGCATGTTTTATTGCCTCAATTACCGAAATATAAGAATCCTTTAAAGTGAACTTCCCTGTCTTAAAATATTTCCCAACTATCCCGATTTTTACTGGTTTTTTAGCTGTTTTAATTACCTTCACCAACTTTTTCCAATCCTTTAAATTTTTTCTTCTCTGCCGCAGACCAAATTTTTTTAGAATTCGATTACCCAGGTTTTCTTTTTCAAAATTAATCGGAATTTCATAAATTGATTCAACGTCAGGAGCAGAAATAACATCTTTGGTATTGACATTACAAAAAATTGAGATTTTTCTTTTTCTTGGCTCGTCCAAGGGGACCTTTGAACGGCCTAAAATAATATCGGGCTGAATTCCAGCTTCATTTAATAATCTCACCGCAGTTTGGGTTGGCTTAGTTTTCATTTCGCCAATCATTTCCGGAATAGGCAAATAAGAAACTAAAATAAAAAGAACATCCTTGGGATTTGCCAGTTTCAGCATTCTGGCTGCTTCCAAAAAAAGGAGGTTTTGATATTCCCCGACCGTTCCTCCAATCTCAATTAAAATAAAATCAGCTACCGAGCCTGTTTTATCAGGCGAAGGTGAAGATGAATCTTTAGATTCATCGACTTTAGTTTTTTTAGCTGCTTTTTTTATTCTGGATATAACTTCGTTGGGAATATCGGGAACTACCTCGACGCATCTGCCGCCGTACTCCAAATTTCTTTCTCTGTTTATTACCGCCTGATAAACCCGGCCAGTGGTAATATAATTTGTTCTGGAAAGACTTTCGTCTAAAAATCTTTCATAATTTCCAATATCCTGGTCGCATTCGTCGCCGTCATCGGTTACAAAAATTTCCCCATGTTCAATGGGGTTCATTGTTCCGGCATCAACATTGATATAGGGGTCAATCTTAACTGCCGTAACTTGAAATCCTTTTGACTTTAAAATTCTTCCAATTGAAGCCACTGCCACCCCTTTGCCAATGCCAGACATAACGCCTCCTGCCACAAAAATATATCGTGCCATAGGCACTTCTATAATTATTTCTCTTCAACTACTATTGCCTTTATTTCGGCTTCTAAATTATGCTCAAACCTAATTTTTATTGGAAATTCCCCCAGTTCTTTAATAGGCTCCTCCAAATCAATCTGGGTTTTTTTAATTTCAAAGCCAAGCTCTTTCAATTTTTCAGAAATTTTTTGGGAAGTAATCGATTCAAAGAGTTGGCCTTCTTCTCCCATTTTGACTGGAATGATAATTTCTTGGCCGTCAATGACCGTTGCCTTCTCTTGAATCTTCTCCAATTCTTCCTCAGCTTTCTTGGTTTCGATTTCCTTTTGGGTCTCTAGCCAGATTATCGCCTCCTTAGTTGCAGGTTTAGCTAACCCCTGAGGAATCAAAAAATTCCTGGCATAGCCATCCTTGACCTCTTTTACATCATATTTCTTGCCAAGATTTTCGATGTCTTGAAGAAGAATTATCCGCATAAATTTATAATTGAAAAATCCAAATGTCAAAATCTAAATGTCAAATCAATGTCAAATGACTAAATGTCAAAAACTATTTTGAAATTTGGATTTTGGATTTCATTTGACATTTGAGCTTTGACATTTTATTGTTCTATTTTATCTCATTTCTCTTATCACTTCAATAGCCTTGTCTAACTGAGGATCTCTATCTTGCTCGTAGTCTTCCTCGGTCATTTCCACTTTTATATCTGGCTCCAAGCCCTTGTCGGCGATTAGCTCACCTTTCGGAGTCAGCCATTTAGCTACCGTAATTTTTAAAGAAGAGCCTCCTTCTAATTTTTCTAATTCTTGAACGGAACCCTTGCCAAAGGATTTCTCGCCAATGATTTTAATCCCACGATCGTCCCTTAGGGCGCCAGCTAAAATTTCTGATGCCGAAGCCGACCCTTTATTCGTTAAAATGACCATTGGGTAGTCTCTAAAAACAGCATTACCTTGGGCTCGATAAACATTTTGTTCCTTACCTTCGCCAAAATCTTCGATGACCACAACCTCCCCTCTTTCGAGGAACCAGCCGGCAATATCTTGAGATACTTCGAGGTAACCTCCGGGGTTGTTTCTCAAATCTAAAATTATTTTTTGAGCCGGGCTATTTAAAATTTCAATGGCGGCTTTCTGGAAATCGAAGCTGGCTTTTTCATAAAATTGATAAAGTTTTAAATAGGCAATATTTTCATCCCTTATTTCCCATTTTAAAGAAGGAATTTCAATTAACTCTCTAACCAACTTGATTTCTTTTGTAGTCCCCCATTCTTCTCGATAAATTGTTAGAGCGACTTCCGTCCCTTTTGGGCCTCGAATTAGGTCAACCGCTTCATCAACAGTAAGGTCGGCAGTCAAAGTATCATTTACTTTTGTTATTTTATCACCTGCCCGAAGACCAGCTTTTTGAGCCGGCGTTCCTTCCAAAGGCGCTATCACCTGAAGCTGTCCTTTTCTTATGTCAATTTCCATCCCCACTCCTTCAAAAGTTCCCTTAACATCTTCAATAAATCTTTTGCTATCTTCCGGATTTAAAAAGATAGTGTAAGGGTCTTCCAAACTTTTTACCATTCCCGAGATTGCTCCATAAATCATTTTCTGAGCATCAAACTTTTCTTTATCGGCAAATTTTTCTTGAAGTTTGTGCCAGGCTTCCCAAAAAAGAGAAAAATCAATTTCTTCTGGAGGACAAATTTCGCAAACCACCCGGCTTTTCCCAAAATAAAAACCCCCAACAAAAGTTGCTCCGATTAGAAAAAATATTAAGAAAACTAAAACTATTTTTCTTTTTTTCTCCATCATTTAATATTTTACTTTAATCTCAATTTTAAATCAAATGAAAAAACACTAATATAGTGTTTGAAAATACTTTTTACATTTTAACTTATTCTAATTCTTTTTCTATATCTTTGATTTCTTTGCTGATAAATTGCTCAGAAACATCTAGAGCTTCCTGGAGTTTATCTCTTATTTCTTTTTCGCTTTTGGTCAAACCGGGTTTCTTATCGATCATCGCTATTTGCTCTTCTACTTCTTCTCTTAATGCTCGAAAGGCGCCAGCTACGCTTTGAGCTACCTCTTGGGTTTCCTTACTCACTCTTTTCCGCCAAATCGAAATTCGATACCAGATGTAAAAAATAATACCAACAGCAACGGCAATTAAAAGAATCAAAGTAGCCATAATCATTAGATAACTTATAGCTATTGTACCAAATTTTAATAAAGGAGACAAGCCAACTTCAAAACTTATTTTTTCTGATGATAAACTTAGAGCTCCGCTTTTTTTATCTTTGGCCTGAACCCAAGCCGTGTATTCGCCTTTTTCTAATCCTTTGATGGAAGTAAATAGCCACTTCCCTTCTTTATTAGCTTCCGTCTCTTCTGCTGTCGCCTCTAACGCTTTTTTTTCTTGAAAGAATGCTCTGATTATCACTTCGGGCAGACTTTCTCCTTCCAAAACAAGATTTTCATCAGGGCTTAAACTTTTTGGATATTTAGTAATAATTGGAGTTTCAATTGGCAATATTTCAACTTCAGTGGAAGCCGGGGTAAAGTTTCCGGCTTTGTCGTAGGCATTAACTAAAACTTTATATTTTTCCGGCGGCAAAAGCGGCAATTTATAAGGATTTGTTTTTAGGTCTGCCAAAGTGATTTTTTGCGATTCATCGTCTCCCCATAATACTTCATAGTATTCAATTCCGGAAAGGGCGTCGGTAGTATCAAAATATAAAATTGGTCTGGGATCGGTAATATCCTCTTTCTCAACGATAATCTTAAATGGCTCCGGCGGCTCAGTATCAATTAAAACTTTTCTGTGAGTAATCGCTCCCCAGCCATAGCTGTTTCTGGCTTTAATATGGAAATACCAAATCCCATCTTCAACATTTTCATAAGATTTAGAACTAAAAAGACCGTCAGAAAGAGGACCAGGATTTGAAGTTGGGCTTTCGCTAAAATAAATGCTCACACCATCAACATCTGAAGGTAAAGACCAAGAAAATTCTGGGTCATTGTTTGAATACCATTTATTCTCATCGGGGTGAGTTGACGAAGAAACTACCGGAGCAGTTGGTAAGATATATTCTTCGCTTGGAGGAATAATAACAGTCGGCTGAATTTCGTAGGTTCCTCCACCCATAGCCGATAAAATATTAGTTCCTTTGCCATCATTAGCTAATACTGAACCTTCAGAAAAAGTCAAAAGAGCGCTTCCAGTTGTTTTCGTCCTAAAATTGATGGTCAGAATTTTTCCGGATGATCCTGTAAAGCCGGGGTTCAAAACAATACCGGCAAACTCTACTCTGCCCTCAGTATTAGAAAATGACGGCTCCTGGACCCAAAGCGTAATAATTGAACTGCTTTTGGAAAGAGAGACAATTTCTAACTTATCTTGAGGAAATGAAATAACTGCCGAGGCGGCATTCATCGCTTGGTCTGTACTTGAGACAAAAATGCTCACCGACAATAAGCCACCAACAGTGTAAGAACCTGACGATGGAGACAAATATAAAGAAGCACCAACTGCCCTGCTTTGGTTTGGTAATAGGAAAAGACCTAAAAGAAGAAGGGAGAATATTAGTGTTTTTTTATTCTTTATCATTTTTTTAAAGAAATTTCCTTAAAAGCCGCCAGATAATATAGCCAATAATTGCTATCCCTAATATTATAATAGCGATAATTAAGTAATTTTTATACCATGGTTTTGGTTTAGGTGGTGCAAGAATAGATAATCTCTCATTACTATTTTTATCTATTGCCTTAACAATAATTTTTTCATCTAAGTTTTGGTTTTGTAAAAGGTAGGGGCTTTCAGCAATAACAAATGGTCTTTTGCCTTCTCTTATTTCATAATGGTCAATTCCCGACCCCTTATCTTGAGTAGTAAAAACGAGAAACCACTGATTATCAAACACGTTTGGATCTTGAGTAATTACTGGTTGAAATAGCTCTGGGGGAACGGCATCCTGAAGTGCAAGGTAGGGTGGTGTTAAAGATTCTTCTTTAATATCCAATACTAAAGGCGCTCGTCTCAGTTTGGCCTCTGACCCTTGCCCATCATTAAGTAAAACCCTCTCATTGCTTGTACTAATCGTTACCTGACCCAGTTGCTTTGCTTGAAAAATGATGGAAAATAGATATGTTTTTTCTCCGATGTAACCACCTGGCGTTACTCCAGCAAATAATATTTGGCCAGATTCTCCGACATGAGGTCTTTCAATCCATAAGGCAATAATAGAGCCGCCTTCTCGGATTTCTTTTAGTTCAATTAAATCCGTTGGAAAGATAATCTCACCCTCAACAGCATTTATTGACTCATCTTCAGTATTAAGAAACACTCCCACCTCAAATTCTTTACCCAGACCTATTTCCTGACCGGGTGCGCCGAAAAAAATCGTAGCGGCCGAAGCAGATAACCCACTTAATAGCCCACTAAATAACACTAATATAAAACTAACACCTATGAAGAGGATTATCTTCCTGAAACTTGAAACTTGAAACTTGAAACTTATTCTAAATTTCTTATTACTCCCCATAACATTGCGCCGATACTATCGGCTAATTTTACTACTTTTTTATAATCTTCTTCAGAAATATATTTTTCAACCAATGAAAAATGCAATAAATACTTTGATTCTTTTAAAGATCCGTAAGAAATCTCAAGAAAATTTTTGTGAACTTTTTCTTTGCCTCTGGCGTATCCTTCAATGTAATTTAAGACAACCGATAGTGCCGCTCTTCGTAATTGAGAAATAACACCGTATAATTCGTTTTTTGGAAATTTTCTGGTTAAAGCATAAACAAGATGAACATATTCATCCATTTCTCTTTTTAATTTTTCATGATATGTTTCACGTTTCATGTTTCACGTTTCACGCTTAGCCTGTCCAATAAAACGCCACAATACTAAAGTCAACTAAATTGACTTTACCATCACCACTTAGCGGCGGTAGCATAACTACTCGTTCATTACCAGCTTTATCAACTGCCTTCACATAAATATAACTGTGCAACTCTTGATCCTTTAACACATACGGGCTTTCCGCCTCCACCCAATTTTTCCCTTGTCGCTCATTCCCTGTCTCTTGTATCTCATAACGATCAATTCCCGACCCCTTATCTTGCGTCGCAAACACCAAGAAATATTTCCCGTCAAACATGTCAGGATTTTGCACAATCTCTAGTCCAAATTCTTCTGGCGGATCAATGTCTTTTATTGTTTCAACTATCGGCGGAACGGGTAAAGCTTCTTCAGAAATTGAAAATTGAAAATTGAAAATTGATAAATTAGCAGATGTGCCCTCGCCGTCATTTAACAAAACTTTAGCATCGTGAATTTTAATAGCGCCGCTACCGCTCGCCTTGGCTTGAAAAGCAACAGAGAAAAGAAATCCCTTTGTCTCTTGGTATCCACCCGGCATAATCCCGGAAAAAGCAACAATGTCGGCCTGTTCTACCTTCGGCCGCTCAATCCAAAAATTAATGATTGAATTGCCATCTCTTATCTCTCTTAATTCTAATAACTCTTCCGGAAATATAACTTTTCCCTCAACAGCATTGATATATTCTTCTTCAGTATCTAACATCAAATTAACCTGAAACTGCTGACCAATGCCAAACTCTTTAATATCGGAGAATAAATTTAACTCCGCCGCATATACTGCGCCTTTAATGCAAAATGTAAAAATCAAAATGCAAAATGACAATGCAAAATGTAAAATTATTTTTTGGGGTTTTGAAAATTTGGTCATTGGAATTTATTTGAAAATTGGAAATTGAAAATTGAAAATTCCATTTTTGCAAAGCAAAATATGGCTACCCTGTCCAATAGTATGCCGTAATACTAAAATCAACTAAATCAACTTTACCATCACTGTTTAAATCAACTGAAGATGGTGGCGAAGGGCGTTTATACCAATACGCCGTAATAGAAAAATCAACAAGGTTGACGCGGTTGTCACTGTTTAAGTCGCCTTTTGCCGGCGCTTTAGTTGGTAGCTGAGCAAGCACATTTTTCGTGCCGACCGCAAAACCTATCGCCTTACTGAAAGAACTAATCTCGCCGTTTAAGGCAGCTTTTGATTTAGTAAAATGCTGGCCAATTTCCAGCACTGCGGTGTCAAAGTTATACAAATACGCGCCGCTGACATCCGCCTTGATTTTATTGAAAAATTCCTCCTCGGAATTAACCGAAATAGTTACTTCACTGCTGGGAATCGACTGGCCAAAAATTGCGATATTATCTCCGCGTTTTACCTCGCTTTTATCCACCGCGATGGTTGGACTGATAAAAATGCCACTCACTTTGGTAGTGGCGCCGGAAGTTATACTCACCGGAAAAGTCAAAAGAGATGAACGGATGCCCTTACTATCTTCACCATAGACGGAGAAAATGTAATTTCCGCCCGAAAGTCCGGAAATACTTAATTGAAAATTAGCGTCCGTGCCGGCAATAGTGGTTGCGCTAATCTGCGCGTCTTTCAGAAGTGTTACCGTGCTTTTCGGATAGGCACGGCCAGTAAAAATAACTTGAGTTATAACGGGCGGAGCAATATAACCTCCTCCTCCTCCACCACCGCCGGAAGGACAGGAGCCGCAATCAGACGGGCAAGTACTGCATGTTTCACTGCCGTTGCAGGAACCATCGCCGCAAGCCGCAGTCGGCGCAACTGGTGTGGCTGGAACCTCAACAGATTGGATTAAAGTGAGAGTGTCGGCGTCTGCCTTAATTTTAAAAAAATAGGGTGTCCCATTCGTTAAGCCGGTCTTGGTAAAAGTCAGAACATTACCAACCGATTCAAAAGTATAAGGACCACCAGAAACTGTTCCTGTACCAACCTGATAATTAGTGATATTTGCTAAGACCCCTACTGATCTCGTCCAGGTTAAAACTACCTGCCCATTACCCGGAGTTGCAGTGATAATTGGCGATGTGGCAACCGGATAATATAAAAAACCTGCCCGCTGAATAAAACTTGAACTCGTACTCTCCCCAGTTATCAACTGTCCGCCACTTGAATAATACTCAAAACTGGGAGAGGTAGCCCTTCCTCCTTCAATTGTGATTACCGGGTCACGTAAAATAAAATTTGGGCTGGTGTAGTCCTCGGCCTGGACTAAAGAGATTAAATTAACTAAAGCGACTGAAACAAAACACAATACCAAAAATAAAACCCTAACGGTATTCTTGACGACTCCATAATTCATAGTGTTATTTCTCGATTTATCAAGCACATAACACTTTATGTGCTCGGTTTTATTCCTCAGGGGCAGCAGTTTCAGGACTTGGAGCGGCAGTTTCGCCTATATTCACCGGTGCTACTTCTACAATTTTATTGTTAACCGGGTCATAAAGAATCGCTTTTTTCGCATTCGTGTAAATTAAAACCTTATCGCCCTTTTTAGCGTTAGCAAAAAATGGCTGCTCCTTCAATTTTTCGGGATCGCTAACTGTAGCTATGGTTGGCGTTTCCCCTTCTGGCAAAACAATCAATTTTGATACTTTGGAAACCAGTTCTTGCACCTCTTGTTGGGCAATTTTTTGAGGATTTTTCCTTAATTCGGCAAGTTGCAGATAGAAGTAAGACGCGGCTCCAATTGCCACCAGAAGAAGAATAACCAAAATACCCAAAACAGCAGACCTTTTTAGATTAATCATAGATATTGATAGATGAGATGAATCTTTTTTTTATTTCCGACCTTTCTCTTATTTTAACTTAATTATTCACTTATTGGAAGTGCTACTTCGCTTATCGGTGCTGGTTCTGTCGAATATCTTGGCATCTTTGACGGCAAATGCCGTCCAGGAGAAAATTTAAGATTACGAGGTGCGCTTTTATTTATTAAAATTGAATTCATAACTTACGAGAATCAAATTCTTCATAAAACATTTTGGAAATTGAAGCTATTGTTTCAGCAAGTTTATCTAAATCATAACCACGCGTCATTACACATAAAAGATAAGGATTTTCAGGATAATAGACAATACCGCAATCATGCAGCTGTATTACTCCCCCTGCAAAATCTTCACGTTCGCCAAATTTATGAGCTACTTCTATCTCAACAGGAACACCAGCATTAATCCCCTTCCTCCAATCTGATTCTATAAGTAAGTTAAGGGCGCTTTCAGATGTTTCTTTTTGACTAAAATATGAGGTATTAAAAAGTTGAACAAAGATTGACCCATAGGATTTCACAGAAATAGTATTATCCAGAAAGTCCTTAGGGTCAATAATTCCTAAATCATCAAATGTTTCTTTTAGTAAGTCCTTCTCCGGGGAAATTTGATGTAAATAGTCTAGTAAAACATAATAGGATTGATTATCTGAATATCTAATCATATAGTTAAGTAAATCATTTATAGAATACGTTTTATTTAATTGGATTGACTCTTTTGGAAGAATACTTTGCGTTAATTCTTTTTCCAAATTTTTAATAATTAATTGTTTTTCAAATAAATCTGGTTGATTCTCCCTAAGATTATAATATGCCAAAAGTAAAGGAAGCTTTAGTAAACTTGCTGGAGAAAATTGTGAATACTCATCTATTCCAAGAGTTGGACCATTTTGAAGATCTCTAAAATATATTGAAACATCAGTAATTACATTTTCTTTTTTCTTTTCTTGAATAAATTTTAGAAGATCCTGTTTTAATTCTATATAACCACGTTTATCAACTATCTGTTTAGATTTGCATCTCAATTCCGCGTTAATATACCGATATTTAGATAAATCACAAACAGCACCAAAATGAATAATATTATATTGGTATACAACAACCCCAACTCCAAAAATAATTAAAATACCAACTATAGTAACGATAGGATTTCGCCAATTTACCTTTATTTTCATGAGATTAATTTTAGCACAAAAACTAAAACCTCGCATTATAACGAGGTCTTAGGGAGTAATACTCTCACTGGGAGGTGTTGGGTTAGTTTCAGCTGGTAGGGTATCACTCAGTGTATCAGCTGGCGAAGTGGTTTCATTTATTATAGTAATATCTGAGAGGGCAGGCCATTCAGGTTCTGAAGAGCCTTCAGGCTCGATGAGTTCTGTTGGCAAAGAGACCGCTGGTTCAGGAGTTGGTTCAAGGATTGGTTCAGGGACTGGTTCAGAAGTAGAGTCTGACTCGGAAACAATACCCTCGGAGGCAGCACTCATTTCTTCAGCTGAAACAGTCTCTTCAAGGGTTACACTAACTTCGGCTGATTCAGGAGAAATTGTTTCAGCAGTTTCTGGTACTTGAACTGACGGTTCAATAACTGGAAGAATCTCTGGCAAACTGACAAATGTTTTGGGATTTTTTACTGCAAGGGCAATCCAGCTGAATTGAATATCAATGGGTGCGGGTTTGTTCAAAAGAATGGTAAATCCAGAAACGCTCTTTTTTGTTATGGCATACTGAACGCCATCATTAAATACAAGCTCTTCGTTCCCCTCACCCTCAAAGGAGATAGTGGCATTAACTACTGGTTGTTCAAGATATTCTTTCTCAAAAGTTATTTCCACGCTTCTCGCCCCTTCCCCTACCACGGCAAATCCTGCAGTATCTTTATTGAAATATGGTCTTCCAATAAAATCTACATTATTAGACAAAGTCAAAATGTCTCCGAGTGAACCAATGATACTAGTGACAAGTCCTGAAGAAAATGTAGTTGAACCAGAGACAGAAAGTGAATTTAATACTGCGTCTGTCAATTGGAAGTTGGATAAATTAGTTTCAGCTGTAGCTAAACGATTTTGCAAGTCTAAGATGGTAACATCTTGAGTTTGCTCATTTGCTATTTTGGTAATTTCATTTGTATTTATAGTATCAAGAGAAGATTGAATTGCTGTGACATCGGTTTGTAATCCTCCGACTGTTGTCGCAAGCGTCACGAGAGCTGATAAATCAATGTTCGTGCTAGCTATATTATTCACAGCATCTTCCAATATTGAAAGCTGATTGGTAATCACACTAATACCGGTTATTTCTTTTGCATCAATTTTGTCTGCTGTAACTTTTCCGGCAAATATCGCATTACCGAGCGCATCAAATGTAATAACTGGAGTCGTCACTTCAGGTGTAGAGCTTTCGATATCTTCACCGACAACTGCTGGTGTGATGGAATTTATTACAAATTTACCGTCTGGAGCAAGATTCATGGCAATTCCCGTGCCAGTCGCAGAAGCGATTGTGTTTGTTTCAACGGTATCCGCAAGTAGTCTTGGGGTAATAACTTCAAGTCCGGCGATGAGTCTATCTGTCGTGATTTCTGATAGATTAACTGACGCGCCGAGAGCATCTTTTGCAGTAACCAAATTTGCCAATCCGATCTTGCTGGCATCAGTCACTATCGGCTCGCCTTCTTGTGGAACAACATTAGTTACCAAATCAGACAATCCACCACCATTTGAAACATCATTTTTTACAAATGCCGCAATCACCCCTGTTGCTTGTGGGTCAATTGCGCCTGTGCCATCCCCCTCTAGAGGAACTCCGTTAAATTCAATCATTGCTTGGCCGACAATCTGGCCAGATTTCGTTGCTTTCATCGCAACCCCAGGAGTTGAGGATGGGGTTAGAAGATCGCCCGCAAGAATTGGTCCATTTTCAAAGTTGACTTTTACTGGCACGCGTCCTGCGATGGCGACTATCACTGGTGTTGCATCTGCATCTTCCAAATCTCCCATTATTAAACTTGGTGCAGTAGAAACGATACCGACGGCGTTTGCATCATATGCTTTATCTGTTTTCTTCACGCCTGCTTTAAGTGTTGGGTCGAGTGCTACCACATCACCAGCTCCAATAGTTGAATCAGTTGTTGAATATATTTCCGCAAGGTCAGCGCCAGTACCTTTAATTGTCAAGACGCGAACTTCGCCTTTTCCGCCAAGGCCGCCAGCGCCGCCGACCATGGTTCCACTAGTAGATTGGGCAGCGCCACCTCCTCCTCCGCCGCCGCCTTGAGTGCCACCAGCGCCACCAACGCCGCCGGGAGTACCGTCTTTATTGGCACCGCCTCCTCCGCCGCCTCCGCCAAAACCAATACCGTTAGTACCGGCAGTACCCGCTTGACCACTTGTTGTTCCTCCAGCAGCGCCAGCAGTAATTGCGCCGGCAAGACCCCCGTTTCCACCGGAACGTTGCGCGAAAGTAGTTACCGGAACGCTAGCTCCTGCGCCTCCGCCACCTCCACCATGAATACTGCCCCCTCCCGCACCGGAATTGACGGCACCCGCGGAGCTTGAAGCAGCTCCGCCACCACCGCCAAAGTTGGCAGCGCCTCCGGCTGTTCCGGCTACAGTAGTAAATGTTGTTGCGCCTCCGCCTCCACCAGAACCAGAGTTGACAGCTCCCGGACTTCCAGCTGCAGCACCCAAAGGTCCTCCGCCGGTTCCGCCGGCTGTTGTTGTTGAGCTACCTCCTACGGAATGAGTTCCTCCTCCACCACCACCTCCGTTACCGACTGCAGTAGCAGCTCCGCCTCCACCTCCGAATGCTTGAAGATACATTGTACCCGCACAGGCAGTTGTTGAACTAAAACAAGTTTGCCCGCCGGCACCTCCGGCTGTTCCAGTAGTGTTAGAGCCGCCAGATCCAGCAGTACCACTAGCGCCAATAGTTACAGGGACGGTTGCTCCAAAAGACGACGCCGCAAATGAAGCAGTGTTGTATGCGCCTCCTCCGCCGGCGCCGCCGCCCGCGCCGAAAGCTCTAGTAGCACGTCCTGTGCCTCCGCCGCCTCCTCCGCCTCCACCCCAAGCTTCAACAATCACCATGATTGCGCCAGTCGCCTTTGTCCAATTACCGGTTGATGTAATAGTTTCTGTCTTTACATCTCCACAAGTAGCCAGAGAGAGAACACCCGCACCACTTGATTTAAGACACCCCACAGCATCAGCTGCAGGAAGAGTCCAAATATAATTAGTCGTCACATCAGCCGGTGCTGCAAAAGCTGCATACTGCCCACCTGAATCCATAAACGCAATGCCTGCATCATAACCGCTCCCGACACGCACTCCCGTCGTTAATCCAGCAGGATTTGTAATGTTGGGAATATCAATCGCTTCTACCGTATCACCCGCTTCGGTAGCGCCGACAGGATTCATCGCAATTCTCAGCCCTGCATTATCCACGCTGCCACCGACTACTGCAGTCACAAAATCAATTTGCAAACCGTCAAGAGCTGTGGTTGTCACTCCAAGACCGGCATTAGTAAGAGCCATCATGTCCGTTGTCGGTGCTGCTGTGACTGCCGTAATTTGAAAGTTCGTGCCTGCGGCTTCGTTCAAAATAAAGTCAGAATTGGCTGTCAACGCACCAGGAGCAAAAGTTATGATTCCCGAATCATTAAATGTCGCGAATGTCGTACCATTATCTTTAATATCAAAATCACCTAATGAAGCCAGATTAAATTCAATGTCACCACCGTCCGCGCTGTTTGAAACTATTTCAAGAGGTCCTGCGGTGGATCCAGCAAGAGTTGCGAGTTTCAAAAGATGCTGGTCTCCTGCTCCACCAGTTGAAGCAGTTGATTCAGCTATCGTAAATGCTTTGGAAGTAGCGGTTGTGAGAGCCCAATCCCATTCAATAGTGAAGTCAGCATTTAAGAGAGCGGCATCATCGCTCGTCGCGGCGGTAAGACCATCAAGCGCAGTCGCGCCACCGGAGTTCGCATCCGCCGCACAAGACCAAACACTGGTTGATTCAGTCCACTTCAAAATTTGACCATCTGAACAACCCTGAAGAAGTCCGATGCCCCCTGTGCCCTCTTCAATACCAGCAGAAGTTGAAGTTCCTCCAGCCCCATCAGTTGAAGTAAAATCAACATTCCAAATAGTGCCTGTTCCCGAAACAGTAATATCTCCTTTGTCACCATCAGAAACTCCACCACCTCCAACTGTTGCCCAAACGCTACCATTATAAGCAATCAATTGATTTCCTGCTGTATCCCAAGCGAGATAACCTTCCAATCCACCCGTCGGATTAGATGGTGTTGCCGAAGCGGCATTTGGTAAACGCAATCCTTGAACTGCCGTAGTGCTGTGGGTAATAAGTCCGAGATCAACATAAGACAGAGCCGCGCCTGTCAGTGATTGGCTAGCAGGCAAACTGATCCCCCCATTAGCCGTAATTGCACCTGAAGCAGTAACAGTAGTGGTTGATACTCCCGTCGCTCCGGTAATTGCACCAGTGCCGGAGATATCAATGGAAGGAGTTTCTAAGAAGTTGTCAAAGTTAGCGCCAATAACAATCGCATTCTGGGTAGAAGCGTCAGCTGCATCCATAGTTAAATTAATACCATTGATAATGTCACCAGAAGCAGTGCCTCCAGAAGCTAGGTCAATTTGAAGACCGGAGTTGGTGACGTTTGCTCCATCACCAGTAGTGAAGTCAATCTCCATTGCATTGGCATCGGCGGTAACTGTTGCGCCATCAGCAATAATACTTACAACATCAACTGTTGGGGTAGCTCCATCAGTGATTTCAACATTTTCATTACCAGCGAGAGCTACTGTTAAGTCGTCGTTGACAGTGAGGATGTCATCTAGTGTTAAGCCACCGGTAGCAGTAAAGTCAGTGCCAGCATTACCAATGTTGACTATGGTGTTTGCTCCAACATCAATACCAACATCAAAGCCAGTCCCAATAACAATCCCGTTTTGAGTACTTGCATCAGCCGCATCTACAGAAATATTAATAGCGTTAGAAATGTCACCAGAAGCAGTGCCACCAGTAATCAAAGCTAAGTTAATAGCAGAGTTAGTAACTGATGCTCCGTCTCCTGTTTCAAAAGTCATTGAGAGTCCATCGATACCAGAAGCTGTGACGCCTTGACCGGCATTGGTAAAGGCAATGATGTCTACTGGGGCGACACCAGTGGCAGTAATTTGAATGTTAGTATCAGTGTCAGGATTGATGACTATGTCACCTGAAGATCCTGGGGTAAGAGTGAGGTTAACAGTTGCTGCTGAAATGATGCTTGCAGTGGAAACAGAAGTAGAATGAACAGCCGTAGCGCTTGTAATTGCTTCCGCTCCGATATCAATCGCTCCGAAGTTAGCAGTAATACTTCCGGCATCAAGAGCGCCTGTACCAGTGATGCCGGTGTAAGAACCAGTAACCACAGAAGCGGAAGTGGAAAGGACACCTGCGCCGGAGAAGACAGCAAGACTGTTAATTGTTAAAGCATTGTCAAAATTAGCGCCAATAACAATCGCATTCTGGGTAGAAGCGTCAGCTGCATCCATAGTTAAATTAATACCATTGATAATGTCACTAGAAGCAGTGCCTCCAGAAGCTAGGTCAATTTGAAGACCGGAGTTGGTGACGTTTGCTCCATCACCAGTAGTGAAGTCAATCTCCATTGCATTGGCATCGGCGGTAACTGTTGCGCCATTGGCAATGATACTTACTACATCAACTGTTGGGGTAGCTCCATCTGTAATTTCAACATTCTCATTGCCTGCTAGGGCTACTGTTAAGTCATCGTTGACTGTGAGGATGTCATCAACAGTCAATCCACCAGTTGATGTAAAGTCTGTTCCTGCATTCCCAATATTGACGATAGTATTTGCTCCAACATCAATACCAACATCAAAGCCAGTCCCAATAACAATCCCGTTCTGAGTACTTGCGTCCGCCGCATCTACAGTGATGTTGATCGCATTGGCAATATCTCCTGCTGCTGTACCGCCTGTTATCATTGCAAGGTTAATAGCAGAGTTAGTAACTGATGCTCCGTCTCCTGTTTCAAAAGTCATTGAGAGTCCATCAATACCAGAAGCTGTAACACCTTGACCAGCATTGGTAAAGGCAATGATGTCTACTGGAGCGACACCAGTAGTAGTGATTTGAATATTGGTATCAGCGTCAGGATTGATGATAATGTCACCTGAAGATCCTGGAGTAAGAGTAATGTTAGTAGCTGCTGCGGAAATGATACTTGCAGTGGAAACAGAAGTAGAATGAACAGCAGTAGCACTGGTAATCGCATCCGCTCCCACATCAATGGCTCCGAAGTTAGCAGTAATACTTCCGGCATCAAGAGCGCCTGTACCGGTGATGCCGGTATAGGAACCAGTAACCACAGAACTGGAAGTGGAAAGAACGCCTGCGCCGGAAAAGACAGCAAGAGCGTTGATAGTGAGAGCGTTATCAAAGTTAGCGCCAATAACAATAGCATTCTGGGTAGAAGCGTCAACTGCATCCATAGTTAAATTAATACCATTGATAATGTCACCAGAAGCAGTGCCTCCAGAAGCTAGGTCAATTTGAAGACCGGAGTTGGTGACGTTTGCTCCATCACCAGTAGTGAAGTCAATCTCTAAAGCATTAGCATCAGCAGTGACAGTGGCTCCATCCGAGATGATACTTAAGGTATCAGTGGTCGGAGTAGCTCCATCTGTAATTTCAACATTCTCATTGCCTGCTAGGACTACTGTTAAGTCATCGTTGACAGTTAATATGTCATCTAATGTCAATCCTCCGGTAGCTGTAAAATCAGTGCCAGTAGCACCGATGTTTTCAATAATGTTGTTGCCCATTAAAATAGTTCCGGCTGCTGTAAAAGCACCTACGGTATCAGCGCCTGAATCAAAAGTAATTCCTCCGTTGGCTGCTATAGCGCCAGAGAATGTTTGAGTTCCTGTAAAAGTATTTGCTGCATCGGTTCTGGCAATAGTTGCGTCGGTAGATGGGAAGGTCATGGTTGTACTATCTGTGCCTGCAAGAGTGAGACTATTAGAAACAATTAAACTTTTACCTGCAGCGATATTTAAAGTATTCGTTCCGTTTGCTGTGATAGTTAAACCATTAACTGATGTAGGAGTAATTGCACCTAGAGTAAAGGATAAAGCACCAGCTGTATTTGTAGCTGAAACACCATTGCCTGTGGTGACGGAGCTAACTAAAGTTCCTGAAGTTGGAAGTGTAACTGTTCCTGATGCTACAGCTGTGGCATCAAGTATTGTTGAACCACTTGTTGCACCAGCAATGATAAGTTTGCCGACAGCGCCAGGTGAACCGAAAGTTTTAGCTCCTGTTACTGTTTGAACATCAGCTAACACCATATCTCCTCCACCGATAGCAATATCGCCAGAACCTAGTAAAGAAGTTGAGTTGATTGTTTTAATGTTTGTGGCAGAAACAAGAGTGTCTTGCTTTGAAGTTGCTAGCCCACTGTATTGAGTGTTGGTAGCATTGTCTCCAGAGTTACTGCCAGAAACTGAAACTGCTCCAGCTCCAATGGTTAAGACTGAAGTATTAGCCACATTACCCGTAAGAGTAACTGTTCCTGTATTTACAGTGAGAGCAGTAGTTAAAGTTGCATTAGAAACACTTCCTGCAG
>Ga0315294_10002978_pt1 | contig 18405 bp, 21 predicted proteins | sample YL17G13_40_MG_FD_203626 | JGI IMG/M metagenome (GOLD analysis project Ga0315294, IMG submission 203626) | Sediment microbial communities from Yellowstone Lake, YNP, Wyoming, USA - YL17G13_40 | ecosystem: Environmental > Aquatic > Freshwater > Lake > Sediment | place: USA: Wyoming | collected...
ATGTCCTAGCATCCTGGTGTCGGGGCTCATCTTCAGCCTTTTCTAAAGAAAAGGCTGGCGAAAACCTTTCGGGATATTGTCGTATGCTATGAGATTGTTTAGTGCAATTTCCTGGCCACTGTGAGGAATCCCGTATGTCCTAGCATCCTGGTGTCCGGGCTCATCTTGTCGGCCTTCCACTCCCTGAGGATGGTTTCGAAAGTTTTATGCTGGAACCCGTTGAGCACCTCGGCCAGCTGCCTGCTCTGGTTGATGCTCGGGCTGTACGATATGACCGTCGCCCCGACCTTCAGGGCTTTAGCGGCATGCGGCAGAGCCTTCCAGGGTTCTGCGAGGTCGAGGTAGGCCGCGTCCAAATCCTGTTCGTCGATGCCGGCATACGTGTCCCGTAACTCCAGCCTCACGTTGTCTATCCCGAACCGTTCGAAATTCTTCCTCGCAATCTCTGCGAAGTCCTCCCTCACCTCGTAAGTGACGACCGTTGCCGGGTGGACTATGTGGGCTAGGTACATTGTGAAGAGGCCTGAGCCTGTTCCGGACTCGAAGACCCTGCTGCCTGAACGTATCCCCGAATATGCGACACAAAGCCCCATATCCTTCAAGGTCATGGCTTGGGGGCCTCTTCTGGCCTTTGCGATGTAGTCCAGGATGTTCGGCGCAAGGACGGTGTATGCCATCCCGGTGTTGGATTCGAGGATGTCGCCTGCCGCAGCATTGGCTATCGCATCGGCTTTGACGACGCCATACTTCGTGTGCAGGTCGTTGCCGTCGTTGACAAGGTACGACGACCCCTTCCTGTCCGCCAGGAGCTTCATACCCTCCTCCCCACAAAAAAATAATACGCTGCCATCAACATCAAACCCAAGACCGCCGCGGTGACGGCCGTATTCCTGTCAGAGCCGAATACGACGGGTATCGGGCCGAGAAACACGACCCCGCCGGTTTTAACCGACGTCTTCTCCCCGCCTACCGCTGAAAGGAGTACCCCTGCCGCGGTGACGACAAACCCGAGAAGCATCAAAGCAACCCCGGCTAGTATCAGCTTTTCCATCGAATATATTAGCCCCCGGCTGGTTTAATATACCGTTGGGCTAAATAATAGGCAATGAGGATATGGGTCCTTTACCCCCTGTTGACGTTGTTTCTGGCATCTTTAGCATCGGCTGCTTCGGCGCCTACTCCAGGCTCCTCCCAGGATTCGTTCACCCTGCTTTGGACTTCAGACGTCGACGGGGAAGTGCTTTCAGTGAAGGCCGTGGACTTGAACGGCGACGGCAAAGATGACGTCGTAACGAACAGCCTCTACGTCGCATCCTACGGGCGGAGTGGGACGGTCCTTGGATTCGACAACAGAGGTCAGCTCATCTGGAAATACCTCGCCGGCCTCCTCGAAAACTCATACACCACGGACAAGGGCTTTACGGTCGTCGGCGCCGGACCGTATGCTTCGATGCTCAACCCGAGCGGTCAGGAGGTTTGGAAGCGTTCCACAAGGACCTCCCAGATGCAGACCATCGAGTCCCAGGAAGTCTATGCGGCTGATCTGACCGGCGACGGCAAAGACGATGCGGTAATCGGCAGCAACCTGGGGGGGAAGGGGAGCTTCCTTGTCATAAGGGACAGCAGCGGCGAAGAGCTCGCATCAATACTGTACAAAGGGCTTGAGTCGCCCTACGTCATAGACTCTGCGGACTTGAACGGGGACAAAAAGCAGGAACTACTGGTAGGCTCGTTGAAATACACGCCGAACACAATATCCGGCTCAAACACGCCAGCATACGGGAGGCCGACGACGTTCATGGTATATGACGTATCCGGTTCCCTCCTCTGGTCTGACGGCTACGAAGGCGCAGTGACCGCGGTCGAAGCTTGCGACATCGACCTGGACGGCTTCCCGGAGGTCATAGCCGGCAGCCAGGGAAAGGCTGTCGCATACACGTCGAAGGGAAAACGCCTATGGGAGTACCAGGTCGACGGCCAGGTCAACTCACTGGACTGCATACGGTTCGAAGCCAACGGCTCACTTGACGTCATAGCCGGCGCGGGGAGGACGTATGTGATAAAGGCGAACGGCGAACCAAGGTGGGCTTATTCGTCCGGGACCGCATATTCGGTCAAGGCGTTCGACTTCGGAGGCGACGGAAGCCCAGAGCTAGTAATCGGGACGTCTTCGCTCAAGGTCGTCGACAGCAAAGGCCAGCTGGTCTTCCGCATGGACGGCACGGGGAACATCAACTCGGTGGACGTCGGCGACCTCAAAGGCGACGGGTATGGGCAGATAGTATTCGGCTCCAAAGACCACAAAGTCCGGGTCTTGGACGGTTCAAAATACGCCCAGGTGGCCTCGGCAGACAACTTCTACCTCCTTGCAGACAAGGCCTACAAGAACAACGACTACAACCTCACGGTGTTCTACGGCAACAAGGCGCAGGAATACTACGACATGGCCGGGAGAGACACGGACAAGATAAAGGCGAAAAACATGGTGGACAAGGCCAGCAGGTACTCCGACGGCGACAAGTACTACAACATCTCGCAATACTACTTCGACCGGGGACAATATGCGGAGGCGATAACATTCGCGGACAGGGCCGTCGATGAGTATAAGCGGGTCAACGACATGAGAAAGCTCGACGCCCTTTCGGAGATAAAGAAGAACGCGGACCTGATACCGAAGGCGGGTTCGAACATGGAGGCTGCGAGGAAGGCCTTCAGCGAAAGGGACTGGGCGAAGGCCGCGGAGTATGCGGCGCTCGCGCGCTCGTCATACAATCTCCTCAGGAACTCGACGATGGAGGTTGAGGCGGCGCAGATAATCAATAAATGCCGGGCATACGGTGAATTCGCCCGTGAAATTAACGAGTCGCAGAATTACGTCCTCCTCAACAACTACGGGAACGCCACATACCACCTTGAGCTCGCCCATGGCGCATACCTTAAGCTGAACGACACCGTCCTTCTTCCGCAGTATGAGGGCGTGTATGAGTCTGCGCAGGCGATAAAGCAGAACTCCGACGTGATAGTCTACGGCAGCATAGGCGTCATCCTCCTAATATTCCTCCTGGCGTCTGCCGCAATCGTCCTAGTCCTCGTGTATTTCGTCCAGAAGGGCGGTTTCCAGGCCCTGGCGAGGCTGTTAGAGGACAAAAGCCCGTCCTATGGTGGGGGTGGTCTGCGCAAAGACAATGGGCCGTCTAAGCCGGGGGGTCTGAGGAACCTGAGGGGCAGGACCGGAGAAAGCATCGGCGACTCCTATGTCAAACGATATTAATACCAAAGCTAATATGTTAGAGGTGATGTTGATGGCAAAGGCCAAACCAAAAAAGTTGAAAGCCAAGGTTAAGGCTCAAAAGAAAGCGGCTACGAAGTCCGTAAAATCAAATCCGAAGGCTAAGAAGGTCAACTCGGTTCTTGCGAAGATGGGGAAGGAACTCCGCGTCGACAGCAAATCCGCGATGTTCTGCAGGGAGCCGGCCGCGCTGAAGTCGAAGCTGGTGCAGCTTGAGGAGGAGTCGGGCGACGATGGACTCAAATCTTACTACAAGAATATGATGTTCCGTTGCGTGAAGTGCGATGGAAGCTTCACACACAAGACCAGCCTCCCGTATGTGGAGTACAAGATAAAATGTCCGCACTGCAGCGAAGCCCACATCCTCAAGTTCAAGCCTACTTCCCGGCTTTTCACCGTCCACTCGGACACGGTCGACGTCCTAGACCGGAAAAAATAGGCCATTTGTTGATGCCGGACAGGGTCGTACCCCTGCCCCCTACGTATTTATTCCCTAGCCGCATAACTAACTGGTGGTTACGTGGCTAACGTGGGTTTTCAATTGGTCATTGCTGTCGCGTCCCTAATATGCGGGCTGGTCATGGGCCTTATCGCATCGTCTTTTTTGGCGAGGCTTATCGTCGGATTGACTTTCCTGTACTTCTCCATCCAGCTTGGTAACTTTCTTTATGGAATCATGTTCTTCCTCGGCATACTCCTCTCGTCGACGATTGTGGATAGGATACGTGCCGCTAGGGTGAGGAAGGAGCAGAAGGAAATCATACGGCTCTAGGTACACACCCCTATTCCAAGAGGATGTGCAGTTGCCCTGTGCTGGTTTTCGTGGCTTCGACGTTGCCTACCGGGAAGGAGTATTTCACGATGATGTCGTATGTCAGGACGTTTTTGCTTTCCGGGGGCGCCGTCATGTCGCATCCTGCCGAAACCGCTTCGAAAAAGTCCTGCCCTGCAGGCACGAAATAGTTAATGTCGTGGTCTGTGCAGCCTTTTCCAGTGTAGTGGTTCACCACCCTGTAGGTGTCTACCTCAACGTCCACTGGCAGCGGCTTGATGTACTTAACCTTCAAACGCCCGTCTTTCGAAATCTTGGTTGTGCCCGGTATAGGCTCGATAAGGAGGAAACCTGTTGACGTCACCCTGAGTTTGTCTCCCTCAAAAGGTGCGATGTTGTTCTCCAATGCCGCAGGTTCCTGATAGGTCCCGTTTTCTCTCAGAGGATACACCGCGTATCCTGTGAACATGCCTTCGAATGGGTTGATTAACTGGACCCCAAGGGCATATCCTGCAAGGACTATCATGGTCAAATAAAACGCAGGAAATACCAGAGGAACCGGGATATTCGACTCACGCCGCCTGATTCTCCCCCCCTCTGTCATGGATATAACCGGGAAACACGACTATAAAAGTACGTACAATGTTCAACTATGTGTGTATGTTCTGCGTTTTATCTAATTCCCGGGTTCAGTATGTCCTAGCCACCCTCAACATCTTCCCGCCTTTGCCGCAGGCGACGCACTTCCCAGAATCCTCCAAGACCGTGAGTATCGTCCCAACCTCCTCGATAGGCTTTGCGCACTCGTCCCGCCCGCACCAGCCTACGGTCACAATACCCTTGACAACAAGCTCCTTGAACTCGTCAAGGGTCTTCGCATCGTAAAGGCGGTCGTCGAACCTCTTTGCCGCCTTCACACGCATGTCGGACTCAATCTGCGAAAACAAAGCCTTCAAGTCGATGGCATCGCGTCCGACGCTCATCTTCCCCCCAGTGTCCCTCCTCACCAGGAGGACCTTGTTCTCCTTCACCTCCCGCGGCCCGACCTCAATCCTCAACGGAACGCCCCTTCCCTCCCACAAGTAGTACTTCGCACCAGGCCTCCCGTCGGAGGCGTCGACTTTTACCCTGAAGCCCTCCCTCTTAAGGCTTTCCTCCAAGCCTCTCACATACTCCATCACATGGGCTTTGTCAGCGTCCTTGAATATGACCGGAATTATCACGACCTGGGTCGGCGCGATTCTCGGAGGCAACACCATTCCCTTCCCGTCCCCGTGTACCGATATGGTCGCCGCAAGCAGGCGGCCGAATCCCGGGCCGTAAGAGGTCTGCCATGCATGGTGTTTCTCCCCCTTCTCGTCGTCGAACTCAATGTTGAACACCCTGCTGAAGTGCTGGCCGAGGTTGTGGACGGTCGCGACCTGGAGCGTCCTCCCGTCCGGCATGAGCGTCTCGAAGGCAATCGTATACTCCGCGCCAGGGAACTTGTCCCACTGCGGCCTAACGTTAACCTGGACCGGCAGGCACAGGAGGCCGTTTATGAGCTTCGTGTAAATCCCCTTTATGGTCTCGATGTTCGAGAGTGCCTCCTCCCTTGTCGCGAACGCCGTGTGGCCTTCGTTCCAGTAGAATTCCCTGCTTCTTATGAGCGGCCGCGTCTGCTTGGTCTCGCACCTGTAGACGGCGACGGTCTGATGGACCTTGATAGGCAAATCCTGGAACGTCCTCGTCCAGAGGGCGAACATAGGGTACATGCACGTTTCGCTCGTCGGCCGCAGCGCAAGCTTCCGTTCGAGCTTGTTCCCGCCTGCGTGTGTGACCCAGTAGACCTGGTCTTCGAAGCCTGCGATGTGCTCTGCCTCCCTCATGAGGAGGTTCTCAGGAATCAGCACCGGGAAGAGGGTCGGTTCGTGGCCGTCCGCCTCTAGCATCCCCTCCAAGTACCCCGTCATCTGCCGTATCATGTACATCGCGTTTCCGCGGTAGACGAGCATGCCCTTTATCTCGTACCTGTCGTCGACCAAGACGTTCTCGGAGAGCATCCTCCTGTACCATTCGCCAAAGTCCTCGGCCATGTTGGTTATAATATGGAAAAGCCGATAAAAACCAAAAACCCTACTCGTATCTCAGGGCTTCGACAGGCTTCAGCTGGCTTGCCTGCATCGCAGGCAACACCCCAGATATGCAACCAACGATGAAACTGAACGCCAAAGCCCCGATAATGAGCTCCAAAGACGTGTTCGCCTGGAGGAGGTCGTTGCCTAGGTTGTTGCGCGCCACGTACTCCACGGTTTTGCTCATCGCAAGGCCGATTACGACGCCGATTATCCCCCCAACCAACCCGAGGGCCCCCGACTCTATCAGGAACAAGGCCAGTATGTCGCTGTTTTTCGCGCCGATTGCTTTCATGACGCCGATTTCGCTCGTCCGTTCCAGGACGCTCGTGTACATGGTGTTCATAATCCCTATCCCGCCGACCATCAGGGATATCAACGCTATGCCCACAAGCACGGCCTGGACCGTGTTCAGGATGCCTCCGACGCTTTCAAGAAGCTGCTCCGACGTCTGGGCGTTGAAATCCTCCTCACCCTCCTTCTGGCCGCGGTCCTTGCGCATCCTTGTCTTGATGTCGTCGGCGACCTTAGCCACCTCAGCGCCGGAAGCCGTCTTGACGATTATCTGGTTGTAGTCCTTGTCGTTGAAGACGTCCTTTGCCGTTTCCAACGGTATGTAGACGTTTTTGTCGTCGTCGGGGTTCCCGACCTTCCCCATTATGCCCACGACCTTGAATTCCACGTCGTCAATCATTATCCTGTCGTTGAGCCTTACGTTCTTGTTCTTCAGGAAATCGCCGTAGGCCAGCGTGTAGCCTACCGCGACGGAGTATTTGTCCGACGGATAGAACTTGTTCCTGCCTTCGATGGTCTTGAAGTTGTTCATCTTCTCTATGACCCTGAATCTGTCGTCTGATGGGGTCCCTATGACCATCGTGTAGGCGACCTCCTTCCTATATGTCAGCTTCGAAAGCTTGACGATGAACGGGGCTTCGTTATCCACGCCCTTCACGCCCCTTATTATGTCCTCGTCGTGCTTCGTGAGCTTGCTTGAGCCGAAGCTTTCGAACCCTCTTCCAGGCATCACGATGATGATGTCCGTGCCCATGTTTGCGAACTGGTTTCTGATGGCGTCCTCCATCCCCTGCCCGAGGGATATCAGCGACACCACGGCGGCAACGCCGATGAAAATACCTATCATCGTCAGCCAGCTTCGTATCCCCTTCTTCAGGATGTTCCTCCCCGAAATCTTGAAGTATTCGCCTATCATCTTACCTGTACCTTATCGCATCCACCGGCCTCATCTTCGCCGCGTTCATCGCAGGCAGAAGCCCTGAGACGCACCCGACCGCGAAGCTGAACGCCAGGGCGCCCAATATGATGGCCGGGTTCGCGGACGCATGCAACAGCTCAATCTCATAATACGTCTGCGCCACATACGCGACGCCGAAGCTTATGGAAAGACCCAAGACAACCCCTATGATGCCTCCTATGAGGCCGAGAATCCCGGCCTCAAAGAGGAAGAGCATCAGTACGTCCGAGTTCTTGGCGCCCACGGCCTTCATGATGCCAATCTGCTGCGTCCGCTCCAACACGTTCGTGTACATCGTGGTCATGATGCCGAGGCCTCCGACTATGAGCGATATCGCGGCGATGCCTGCGAGGACGGACTGGACGACGCCTATTATCGTCATGAAGGACTTAAGGATCTGGTCTGCGGTTTGTATCGTGAAGTCCTCCTCCCCCTCCTTGACGCCGTGCTCCCTCCTCAGCCTTGTCTTGATGTCCTCCGCGACAAGGGAGACGTTGAACCCGTCCCTGGCCTTCACGTTTATCATGTTTATCTCTTTGTCAGACTCCGGATACAGCTGCCGATAGGTATCGAGCGGTATGAGCACCTTCTTGTCCTGTTGGGGGTTGCCTGATTTCGGGTTGAAGCCGACTATGGTGAAGTCGGTGCCGTTTATCCTCACCTTGCCCCCCCGCATTATCTCCTTCTTGAACTCATTCTGGGCATAAGGCTTGGCCATTATGGCGTTGTATCTGTCCGACGGCGTAAGATACCTCCCCTCATCCACCCGCAAAAAGTCGATGGACTTGATGTACTCCAGGGAGTTTTGGTCGAAGTTCAAGCCCCCCAGAAACGCCGTCTTCGTCTCCCCCTTGTATTCGACGTTGACGACCTTCCTGCTCATCCCTATCCCAGAGTCCACGCCCCGGACGGACAATACGACGTCGAGGTCGTGGTCCAATAGCTTCGCGGACGAGATGCCGGGCTGGAAGGCCTGGAATCCGCCGCCTCCCGGGACGATGATTATCCTGCTTGAGCCGACCTTCTCGAACTCGACGTTTATGTAGTTCTGCAGCCCCTCCCCAAGGGATATCAGGGCCACTACGGCGGCTATGCCGACGAATATGCCGAGCATGGTCAGCCAGGTCCTAAGCCCGCGGCTCGCGAGACTATGCACTGAATACCTCAGGTAATCGGCTATCATCTACTGTCTCCTGAACACCTTCCTGTCTATGAAACCGGTCACGGCGCCGATTACCTTCCAAAGCAGCCACAGGCAGACGTATGCGACCACGAGCACCGGCACTGCTATGGCAACGTTCATGATCTGCTGGGTGCCGTTCCCGGTCGGATGCGTCTTGTCGTACTCGGCAGCGGACATGACGTTCAACTCAAGGTTCGCGTCCTCGGTGTGGACCTGGTTGTTGTTCTCCTCCGTGTAGGTGACGGTGACCCTGATGGGTATCTTGCCTTCGACCCCGTCCTTCACCTTTATCTTGAAGTCCTCTGACTGGAAGTCATCGGACGCGAGATTCCCGATGTAGGCGTTGCTCTTCGAGACGACCGTGTACTGGTCCGTGTCAGCCATCTGAATCGACAGGAATTTGGCCTCTATGAACCCCTTGTTGGCGACCGTGACCGTCGCCTTTCCCGTCATCCCGGCCTTCATGTCGTCGAAGCTGTCAAGGCTTGCCATCACCTGAGGCACGCCCTGGACCTTCACCCCGACGGTCTTCCCGACGGACTGCATGACGCCGTCCTCGTCCGTGTACCTTATCTCAATCGGTATGGTGTACGCCTTCGGGAGGGCGGCGCTGTCGACATACAGGTCATAGTCGATTTTGGTCGCTGTCAGCCCGTTCATGTCGCCTATGTAAACGTTCGACGGGCCAAGCACCGTCAGCGGGGATGTGGCGTTAAGGTTGACCGTGGCATGCCTTGCGATTCCCCCGCCGACGTTCGCCAAGGAAATCATGAATTTCTTGGCTTCGCCGGCCTTGAGCATGCTATCGGAGTCGAGGGCGAACTTCGGAGTGCCGGTGACATCAAACTGGATGTCCCTGTAAAGGACGACCTCCCCCTCCCCGCCGCCATCCATGGTAGTCTTCAGGACTTCGAAGGTGAGCGTATAGTTGGTGGGCAGCGCATTTTCAGAAACATGGACCTTGAACGGGATAGTCCAGGTTTCCCCAGCAAACAGGTGTCCCACGTTCCTTTCCCCCTCCTTTATGAGCACGTACTGGACGGTTGCCTCGTCATTGGGAAAAATCCTTGCCGTATAATAGACGCTAGGGTCCTCCCCGACCGGCAGCTTCTCCAGGTTCTTCATCGGGGTCGAATATATCTCCCTCTTGGTGAGGCCCTCGTGGAATTTGACGTATATGTTCACGTCGTCGCCGGCCTGTACGGACGGCGGGTCAAGCGACGTCGAGTCATACTTTGGCTGGGCATAGGCCGTCATCGTCAGCATCAACAAAACCAAAACCGCAAATACAACTTTTTCCATCTTTCAATTACCTCCTTCGACTACTTTTCCGTCGCTTATGTAGATTATCCTGTCTGCATACTTCGAAAGCTTCGAATCATGCGTGACCATGATTATGGTCTTGTCCTCCTCTTCGTGCAATTTCGTAAGGAGGGCCATTATCTCCTCGCCCCTCTTGGAGTCGAGGTTGCCTGTCGGCTCGTCCGCGAGGATTACGGGCGGGTCGTTGGCGAGGGCGCGTGCTATGGCCACCCTCTGCTGCTCCCCGCCGGAAAGCTCGGTAGGCTTGTGATACATCCTCTGTCCAAGGCCCACAAGCTCGAGGAGCCTTTTCGCCTTGGCATCCCTCTCATACGTCGGAATCCCCTGGAACATCATCGGCATCATCACGTTCTCGTGGGCGGAGAGGCTTTGGATGAGGTTGAACTGCTGGAAGACGAAACCTATCTTCCTGCCCCTTATCTGGGCAAGGTTGGATTCGTCCATCTGTGCGATGTCCGCGCCGTCGAGGTATATGTAACCCTTCGTCGGGACGTCAAGGCACCCGACCATGTTCATCGAGGTGCTCTTGCCGCTTCCGGATGGGCCCATGATGGCGACGAACTCGCAGGGGAAAATCTCAAGGGTGAGGCCCCGAAGTGCAGGCACCTCAACCTCCCCCATCCGGTAGACCTTCCAGACGTCGACGAGCTTTATTATCGGCTCCCTCCTGCACGAGTCGTCCTTTTTCCCCTTCTTGTCGTCTCTTGCCATCTTATCTGCCCTACTTGAACATGTTGTTGAAGTTTTTTACCACTTCCACAAGCCGTTCCATCTCCTCCCGCCTCTTCCGTATATGTCCCCTTATCTTCACAGTCTCGGGGTCGTTCTCGTTAATAAGCGTTTCCTCCGCCTTCTTGAAGAGCTCAATCAGGGGTATCATCGAATTGTGAGCCTCCTGGAGCTTCTTCCTCTGAATCAGCATAATATCATGCTGGCATTCGTAAAATCTCTTCTTACTCCCCGGCTCTTTGAAGCTCCTCACGTCAGTTAGCCGCTCTATCACTTCCATGGAATTCGACACCGTGGAGATGCTATAGCCTGTCTCCTTGGCAATCTCCCTTAAGCCGATGGGTTTGCCAGCGAAAAAAACCGCAAGGTACAGCTGCATAAACGTCGGTTTCATGCCGAAATAGTCCATGAACTTGATGTATCCTTCTTCGACCTCTTTCTTCACAGAATCAACTAAACTAGACATTTTTAGATATTCTAAAATATTCACTATTTACTAAATATTAGCGTTATAGCCTATAAAAAGCCTATAGTTTCCATTTAACTACTAAACCTTGAATATTTAAATAACTATTAAAAATAGTATTTAAACGAATATTCAAATGTATTATTCCTATGATTATCCAACAGAACGCGAAAGGCCAGTATACGGTGACGCTCCCTAAGCCAGTGGTTGAGGGAATGAACTGGAGGAAAGGGCAGGAGCTTCTGCTGGAAATCGTAGAGAAAGGAATGATATTGTTGAAACAAAAATGAAAGACAGAATATATAGTCGGGTAAGCAGATGCACGTACTGTAACAGCAAAGACATACACGTAGTTCCTCAGCACGACATCGGCGTGTTGATGTGCCTATGCAAAATATGCGGGAACAGATGGGGACAGTAAACGACAGGGAGGAACTCCTACTAGAGTTCCTGGACTCATTGGAGGGCTCGACAGTGGTGGTGGAGGGCCGGAAAGACCTCAAAGCCCTCACCGAAGCCGGCGTCGACCCAAAGACGGTAGTCATGTTGAACAAGGGCCTAAGCCTCCTTGAAACCGTGGAGGCCCTCACAGGCGACAAACAGGTCGTCCTCCTGACGGACATGGACGGCGAAGGCAAAAGGCTTAGGCGTAGGCTCCTCACGATGTTCGGCCAGTACGGCATACAGGAGAACAAAAGGCCGAGGGAACTATTCGCCCGACTCCGGCTAAGCCAGGTGGAAGGGCTTTAATTGCCGCCTGCAAATACATAACTGAATATGTGGACGGTCAAAATACGGCTCAAACACTCGTGCGTGTTCGGCGACAACTGCGAAAAAGCCAAAACCACCTGCATCAACATATCCTTCAACTCCTTCAAGAAAGGCAAATGCCACTACATTTACCACTTCGGCACCGTCTTCGGCGACAACTCGCAGGAATTCATCGCACTACTCAAAAAGGACAAGCGGATAGACCACATCGAAGTAGACGGACGCACATTCTTCGTCGTCGAAAAAAGGCCTGCCAAGACGACTCCCGGCATGTTCGTGACCCCGGAGATAATCTACATCAAACCCGTATACGTCGATACTAACGGGTACGAGACATGGGAGCTTGCGTCAATCAAACAGGAGACGCTCATGGATTTCATACGGCACTTCAAAGACTGCGAGATACTCTACATCGAACGGACCAAGCTCCGGGACATATACTTCCCCCGGCTTTCCCCGAACATGACGTCCCGCCAGCGCGACGCGATAGAGCTTGCCACAAAGGAAGGCTACTACCAGTTCCCGAAAAAGACGGACCTCAACAGGCTCGCCAAAAAGGCAAGGCTATCGAAATCCGCCTACCGCGAACACCTGAAAAGGGCCGAGATGAAGGTACTGGGCGACCTATCCGGGTAGCTTCTAAGACACCGCGCATGAGCGGGCTAATGCTTAATGCATTCCCTTACGCGATAGTATCCAATGGAGTTCAGACGTGCATTTGAGGGGGCGTATACGCTCCACTATGCGGAGTCTAAGGTCCACGCCAACTTCCACTCCCCGTTCGTCCTAGGCGGCGAATACAAGAACTGTCTCTTCATATCACAGAATGGGAGGCTCTCAGGCTATTACTCCGCTTGTGAGATGGCAAGGCTCAGGCTTGTGAGCTACGCCCTGCTCATGAACAAGGACTACGCGGAAAAGCTGATGGATGAGTCCCGGAAGGCCTGCAACGGGATAGTCCAAATAACCCGTCTCATCGCCGGTGAAGACCTCTCCCTCTTAAGCAATCGGGAGCTGGCTTTCAGACTGGGCCTCTTTAGGAGGGAACACTGGCTCAACCAGGCCTATTTCCTCTCAAGCATGCCCACCTGCACATTTCTCCTGGAGAAAAACCTGGAAGAGTTCATCTCAAAAAAGGTGAAGGACAAGAAAAAGAGACAGGAGTATACGATTGCGCTGACGACGCCAGCAGAAAAAACCGCACTGAACCGGGAGGAAGAGGAGTATTCCGAGCTGTTGTTGGATATGATAAGCTCTACTAACCTCCCCGCCCCCATGACCTTCCCAAAATTCCGAAAGTATCTTTTGAAGGACCGCCCAGATACCCTGAAGAGGATACATTGTCTACTCGACAGATACCAATGGATTCCCACCCAAGAGAGAAATCCGCCCTACGACACAGACCACTACCTGCGGATGCTCTACAACGACCTTAAGAGGCCCAATGATGAGTCAGTGGAGGAGTCGCGCTTCCATAAGAGGAAGTTCCGGCAGTTTGAACGGAATAGGAAACGCGTTGAAAGCCTCCTGAGACTTCCAAAGCGGATGAAATACCTAGTGAAGATGGTAAGGGATTTAGCCCACATGCGAATGGAGTTGCGGCTTGCCAGGACAGAGTCTGACTTCCTGGGAGGCACGTTGCGGGGGGAGGTTGGCAAAAGACTGGGGATAAACGCCTATGACGTCGAATTCTTGACGGCGGATGAACTGGTCGATGCTCTCCTTCATAAACGCAAGATATGTGCGGGGGCAATCAAGGAACGGAGGGGATACTACGTCTGGGAGGTCAGGGAAGGTGTGGGGAAAATCCTCACAGGCAAAGAGGCAAAGGCACAGGGGGCGGAATACGCCGTCAATGAAAAAAATGCCGGCAAAGGCAGGATAGTCGGCCTAGCCGCGAGCCCAGGAAAAGTCAGAGGCATCGTCAGGATAATCTCCCCCCTAAGCCACAGACAATCCAAAGACTGCGAGAACATGAAAAAGGGGGAAATACTGGTGACCGGGCAGACGAGACCCCACCTGATGGTCGCCGTCAGGAAGGCTTTGGCCATAGTCACCGACGAGGGCGGGATGAGCTCCCATTCAGCGCTGGTTTCGAGGGAGTACAAGATTCCCTGCATTGTCGGGACGCACAATGCGACCAAAATGCTCTCAAACGGGGACCTGATAGAAGTTGACGCCTACAGCGGAACAGTTAACATCATAAGCAAAAAGAGGAAAGCCAGATGAAGGACATAGTCGCTTTCGAAAGATTCGGGGATGAGGGCGTAAGAACCCTCGGCGGAAAAGGATACAACCTCTGCAAGATGGCGATAGCAGGATTCCCGGTCCCCGGAGGTTTTATCATCACAGCCGACGTATTCAGGCAATTCCTCAAAGAAAACGAAATCGGGGGCCAAGTCCTGGATTCCCTGAAAGAAAGCAGGGGATGTGACCTGGCTGCCTTGGGCGAAATCTCGAAGGAGATAACGAATTTGATTTCGAAGGGCACGTTCCCCGTAAACGTCGGAAAACATGTCCGGGAATCGTTCAGGCGCTTGGGTTGTAAATACGCCGCTGTGAGGTCTTCAGCGGTCGCCGAAGACTCCAAGAAGGAAAGCTGGGCAGGAGAGCTCGAATCCTACCTCTACATCACGGAAAAAAACCTGATACCCTCCGTGAAAAAGTGCTACGCGTCGCTCTTCTCCGAGCGGGCGTTGGTTTATCGGCTTGGGAAGCGCGTGAAAGACCAGGGTGTTGCAGTAGTGGTGCAGAAGATGATAGACTCGGAAGTCTCAGGAGTGGCCTTTTCCATCGACCCGGTCACAAAAGATAAAGACATGATTGTAATCGAGGCAGCATACGGCCTGGGGGAGGCTGTCGTTTCTGGTTTGGTCAACCCAGACCGGTACGAGTTCGATAAAAAACGGATGGATATCCGCAAGCACGCAATCAACAAACAGGAATTCCTGCTGAAGAACACCGGCAAGACCCTCTCCAGAGTTGATTTGGACTCGGAGGCGGGGGCCTTGAGGAAACTAGACGACCAAAGCATTCGAAAAGTCGCCTACCTATGCCAGCGGCTTGAAAGCTGCTTCCAGGCGCCTCAGGATGTCGAATGGGCGTACGAAGGCGGCCGCCTCTACGTCCTACAGTCAAGGCCGGTAGTCTTGCGATGATTGTGTCCGCCTATCCCTTACTGGTCTTGAGCATCTCCTGAACGTCTTTCGCGTCTGCGCGGCCTTTCGTCTCCGCCATGACCTTTCCGGTGAGCTCCCCGGGGTTGAGGCCAGGGTTCGCTCCCATGACGTCCTTTATTATCCCCTGCAGTTCGGCTTTTGTGAGCTTGGAGAGCCCGGTTTTTTGCGCGGTCACACCTATCGGCTCCCCCGGATTCTCCGAGACTTTCGCGATGAGTTCGGCTACGACGCTTTTCGCGATTTTCCCCTCCGAATACAGTCGGACTATCTGCCTGTAATGTTCATCACTAACCTTTCCCAAATCCGCTTTGAACCTTTTCTCAGCCTCCTTCGGGTATGCGGTTATCGTCTGCGCGATGAGCGTGGCCGGGACGTCCTTGAACGCCTCCACAAGCTCTTCGAAAAGCGCGGCCTCCTTAGACCGTGAAATCTGGGAGGCGAGTTCGGCGCCCAAACCCAGCTCCTCGTAGCGTTTCGCCTTGTCTTCCCGAAGCTCCGGCAGATGCGCTGAGACGTCCTTCAGTAGCTCTCCGCCGACTTCGACGAACGGCTGGTCGGTCTCAGGATACATCCTGTTCGACCCCGGAAGCGGCCGCATATATTCCGTGCTTCCGTCGTCTTTGGCTTTGCGGGTCTCCTCAGGCACATGCTCAAGCGCAATCTCGCACCGTCCAAGCACTGCGTCCAACGCCTTCTTCGCCTGCTCCAGCTCACCTATGACGAGGACGTATGAGTCGTCGCCTGTGATGTCGAGCTCTTTCTGGGCAGCATCAACCTCCGCAGGGCTTATGCCGTACCCCGGTAGCTCATCTCCGTGGAATATGCCCTTCACGCCAGCCAAAGCCCGGGCATACTGGGCAAGCTGCGGCCCGAGCTTCCCCTTCAGGAGGCCGCGGCATCCTTTGAGTTTGCAGCCTAACACGATTCCGCCGCCTTCCAGACTGGCTTTGACGACGGTGGACTGCGTCTTTTTGAACATGCTGGTTAATTCGACTGGCTCGACCGAGTAGTCCCCCCGTTTCACCCCCCTTCTCAGAAGCTCGGATTTGACCTCTAAGAGCATCACCTGCCTTGCAACCTCGCCTTCCACGACCTTGGTTATCAGCCGGAGGTCTTGGACTCCCTTGACCTCAATCCTTTCCCCGCCGGCGATTGAAACGTTCAGGTCCTGCCTTATGGTGCCAAGCCCCCTCTTCACGTTTGTGGCCCTCAGGAGGCCGCCGATTTTGAGAGCCACTTCCCTCGCATGCTCGGGACTTCTTATGTCCGGGGCGGTGGCTATCTCCACCAACGGTATCCCAAGCCTGTCGAGGCGGTAATGGACTCTCCCGTCCTCATCGCTTATTATCCTTGCTGCATCCTCCTCCAAACAGACAGTCGGCACAGCTACGGGCCCCATGCTCGTCTCTAGGACGCCGTCGACTGCGACGAGCATCGTCCTTTGGAAGCCGCTTGTGTTGGAGCCGTCGATGACGGTCTTCCGCATCACATGGACCTCATCCACGGGCTTGGCCTTCAGAAGCAGGCTCGCCTCCAAAGCCACCCGCAGAGCTTCCCTGTTCAACGGGTGCGGAGGCTCCTCATCCAACTCAACCAGGCAGTTAGTGTCTTCATAGGCCTCATAGTGTAAGACTCTGCCTCTCAGGAACTCGTGCAAGGCCGCGGGGTCGATGTCTCCCATCTCGCCTGCGACTGCGCGCATCCTGCGCTCGACCACGAAATCGGGCTGGTCGTCCCTTATCACCGACTGGCAAGGGCAGAACAGCTTGTGGGAGTCCACCTGCTGGTGTATTTCGATGCCGCATTTGAAGCCGAGCTTCGCATAGTCTGGTGTCATGGCTTTCTCCGCGGGGTGAGCGCAGCGAACCCCGCATATTTTCGCCGGCCTTTTGTTAAAAGGCCGGGGCAGAACAGCTTGTGGGAGTCCACCTGCTGGTGTATTTCGATGCCGCATTTGAAGCCGAGCTCCGCATAGTCCAACACCATACAGTCACTAATACTCATTTCTTTTTAAAGAAGGCTTAGCAGCTCACTTCTTCGGCTGTTTGACGTAGATGCACAGGGAATGCACGCAGAGGGCCTTGTTCCAGCTGCATCTTTCAAGGCAGCAGCCCATGTGGACGAAGCTGTCATGGTGTTTGCACAAGACTATCGGGTCGGGGCTTTCTTCGAACCTGCCGCTGCAAATATTACAGACAATCATACAACCCCCCTCAGGCGTCTATACCCTTTTGTTGCATAGGCTATATAAGCGGTCGTTCGCCATTTTACCCTTGGCGTCCGTATCTCCGCCCAATCCGCTCAGGTTTTTTGCCTGCCTGAACGTCCTGCTGATATGCCCATTATATAGAGTGTAAAAAGTAGTAGCATGCCATTCATCAGAAGGAATGTTATCAGGAGTGTTGGACCTAATACGACTAACGCAACAGCTCCAGCCATGCCGCAGTCTGCGTCGCTGCCTGGGCGGCAGCTGAATGTATTGAGGATGAGGGATAGGCCGGAAATAAACAATGAATTCAACAGTAATCCGATGACCAGCATCCCAAGGAGCAATATCGCCCAGTGATGCCTTGATTTTTTTATTTTTTCGACCATCGGGGCCAATAAAACGTCGATTGCGGGCTTCGCATTTTTCTTATAGCCCGGGTAGATGAATATCCCCAGAAAGAGTATGTTGAAGACTGGAAGCATTGGTAACAGGAGGGAACACATACATATCGAGCGTAACCCGTTTGGGTCGTCGTTTTCAGACAAACCAAAGTGTTTCTCAGTGCCGAATAAAAGCAACCCGAGTACGACTGCATTCAAAACTATCAATGAAACCAGGGAAAAAAGGAACCATCTAACCACCCTTATGAGCGATTGTTGTTTTGTTTCCACAATCCAGCAATACTAGGCGAAATGTGATTGTTCGCCGGGGTTGGGCATGAATAGAAAAGTTACAAACACTCCGTGTTTTGTATAACTTCTTTGGACATCGCAGAATATAAGATCCTCGAGTAGCCCCCTAACCGCGATTGGGGTTAAAGTGAACTGAAAAAACATATTGTTGATAGGGGTTTGGTTCTGGCGTCTGGATGCGCTTGGCGCAGCCTAACAACTACGGCATGCTGGGGGGCTACGGCAAATCCTCACATGTTTGCCGACATCTTGGACTCCCTCAACCCGAAGACGTTTCCTTCGGTGTCCTGGCAATAGGCTAGGAAGCATACCTCGGGAATCTCAGCCTTAGGTTGCACAATCTTGCCGCCGCTAGCCTGGACCTTCTTCAATGCCTCATCAATGTCCTTCACATCGATGGTGTTCGTCACCTGCTTGACCGGCTTC
>Ga0315294_10002979_pt1 | contig 18401 bp, 17 predicted proteins | sample YL17G13_40_MG_FD_203626 | JGI IMG/M metagenome (GOLD analysis project Ga0315294, IMG submission 203626) | Sediment microbial communities from Yellowstone Lake, YNP, Wyoming, USA - YL17G13_40 | ecosystem: Environmental > Aquatic > Freshwater > Lake > Sediment | place: USA: Wyoming | collected...
CGCTTGAGAAGCCGTATTTCCGGTGAGATCGTGACGCGTAGCATGCGAGTGGAGGAGGGATGATATGCCTCAAACGGCTCGACCGGGGGTGGCGCCGCTGGACCTGTAGCCGCGGTGGCCCGAGGGATACATTGCGGCGCTTCGGGAGGCGGGGGCGCAGGAGAAAACCATCCCGTTTGGCAGGTGCAACAGGCGCGCGACGCCCTCGAACTGTACTATGAACAGTTCCGGGGGATTGCGTTGGCATCGCGGCCCGATGACGCTGTGCCGATAAGCCCTTCACCGTCGCCTCCCCCTCAGAGTGCCCGGCCCGTCACAGACCTGGGCAACTCCTCGCATGCGCATGCAACCTATACTCTGCGGCACGGGAAAGACAAGCAAAATCCTGTGCCTCTCGCGAACGTGTCCACGACCCAGGCTTCCGCCCCGTTGCCGGAGCGTCGAAGTGCCGACCTGACCGACGTGGCCGCAGAGGCGAGCGAGCGGCCCGCGACCGGGGCGCTTCCGACTCGATCTGTCGGCGAGACCGCGCGCCCTGAAGTCGCGGAGACTCGGGGCGGCGCAGTCCATCCGGCGTCTCCCGGAGCCCGCGCCAATCTGCGCGCGGTGCGGGAGGCTGTGCGGCAGGCGGGTCTGACGATCCGGTTCACACCCCACTGCTTCCGTCACAGCTTCGCTACTCATTTGCTGGAAGCCGGCCAAGACATCCGCACCGTGCAGGAACTCCTCGGCCACGCCGACGTGAAGACCACCATGATCTACACGCACGTGCTCAACAAGGGCCCGCTGGGCGTGGTCAGTCCGGTCGATACGCTATGACGTGTAATGGGGATCGGACGTAATGGGTTGTTGACGGAGTGGAATAACTCTGACGGCGCTGCCTGCCACGGAGGACGGGGGGCGGGCGCGAACAGATCAGTGCCGACGAGTTTCCCTGGGCGTCTCCACCTCGGGGATCGCGAAAGCGGTCGCTAGAGTCGACGTGCGATAAGTCCACTCCGTCAACAACATCCCGCCTCACGAATCCTTCTGCTGCGGACGAATCCGGAAGCCGAGGGCCCAGGCAATGGTCTGCAGGGCAATGATGACGATAAGCGCGGCCACAAAGATCTGTGAGAAGGAGCTCTTCACGAAGATCCAGAGGCTCCCCTCCGAGATGGTCAAGGCGCGCCGGCAGGCCAGCTCCAGGCGATCCCCCAGCACCACTGCCAGGATAAGCGGCGACAGGTCGAACTTGAACTTCCGGAGCAGGTAGCCGACCACGCCGGAGATGGCGACGACACCGATGTCGACGGCACTGCTGTTCACGCCATACACGCCACAGATGCTGATCACGAGGATGGCGGGGGCGAGGTACGCGTAACGGACGCGCAAGATGTTGACGAAGATCCCGACCATCGGCAGGTTCAGGATGAGAAGCATGATGTTCCCGACATACATGCTCGCGATCAGGCCCCAGAAGACATCAGGGTGGTCCTGGATAAGCTGCGGCCCGGGGTTGATCCCGTGGACGAGCAGCGCCGTCATGAGGAGTGCCGTGGCCGGGATTGCGGGGATGCCGAGCACCAGGAGGGGCACCAGGGAAGTGCCAGTGGTGGCATTGTTGGCCGCCTCCGGCCCAGCCACTCCCTCGATCCTCCCCGTCCCGAATTCCTCCGGGTGCTTCGCGATCTTCTTCTCCAGGGCATAGGAGATGAAAGTGGAGATCACGTGGGAGATGCCCGGGACGAAGCCGAAGGCGAGCCCCACGAGCGTTCCCCGGCCGACCGCCGGGGCGGAGTCCCGCAAGTCCTTCCATCTCGGAATAAGGGACCGGAGTGTCGGCTTGATCGCCTCGACCGTGGAGATCTCTTCGAGGTTCATCAGGATCTCGCTGACACCGAAGAGGCCGATGGCCATTGGCACGAAGCCGAGTCCCTCCGCAAACCCCATGTAGCCGAAAGTGAACCGCATGTGACCGGTAAAAGGATCCATCCCGATCGTGGCAATCATGAGTCCCAGCAGGATCATGGACAGCGTCTTGAGGATCGTCGACTGGCTGACGAACGAGAGCACGAGCAGGGCGAGGAGCATCAGCGAGAACTCCTCACCGGGCCCTATCTTCAGCATCGCCCTTGCGAGCGGCGGGGCGAACAACATGAGGGCGAGGACGCTGACCGTGCCCGCGAAGAAGGATCCCAGGGCGGCCACGACCAACGCGGGACCGGCGCGGCCCTTGCGGGCCATCTGATACCCATCGATGCACGTCACAATGGAGGCGCTCTCCCCGGGGATGTTGAGGAGGATCGAGGTGGTGGAGCCCCCGTACATCGCGCCGTAGAAAATCCCGGCGAGCATGATGATCGCCGAAGTGGCGGACGACATCTTGAACGTCATCGGAAGCAGCAGGGCGATCCCCCCGAGCGGGCCGATGCCTGGAAGAATCCCGACCAGAGTTCCCCAGAGAACACCGATGAAGCAGTAGAGGAGGTTCAGCGGTTCGAGCGCGATCAGCAGGCCGTGCAGCAAGGACTGAATGGTGTCCATCCGAACCTCGGTGAGGTGGTCAGGTTACAGCCATCGCACGGGGGGCAGCGGAATCCCGAGGAGCACACCGAAGAACAGGTACACGACGCAGGCGGCCGCGAGGGCCGTTAGGATGCAGGGGATCCATCGGAAGCCGGAGAGCAGCCTGAGGAAGAAAGCCACGAAGAGCGCGATGGCGGGGATGAACCCCAGCGGCTCGAACAGGACGGCCACGACCAGAAGTGCGATCCCGGTCGACCAGATGCTGGCGTTCCCGACGCGCACCCGGGCGGTGACTCGTGACCGCAGGGCGTTGAGCGCGATCAGCAGGGCGGACGCGCAGAGCCCGCCGCTTAGGAACATCGGGAAGAATCCGGGGCCGGGGACCGAAAATTCTCCCCGCGGCATCTCGAGCGACCCCAAGGCCCAGACGAGTCCGATCGTGAAGAGCGCGCCAGCGGCGACTAGTTCTCCGGTTCGTTGGCTGATCTCTCGCACGGCACTGCACCTCGGCCAACTTCAGGCAGATCGCCTTCGATATTCCGGGAGCGGATCTCGTCCGCTCCCGGCACCTCTTCACCTCGTCGGGTTTGCGCCCTGACCTACTTGGGCCCGAGACCGAGCTGTTTGGCGATGGCTGCCATCGCCGCGGACTCGGTGCGGACTAGGAGCTCGAAATCCTTGCCGGGCGAGGGGCTAATGAACTCGCCGAGTTCCTTCATCTGTTTCAGGAACCGCTCGCTCTTGGCGGCCTCGATGAACGCCTTTTCCAGAAGCGCCAGGCGTTCAGGCGGAATTCCCTTCGGCCCCAAAATCCCTCGCCAGATCGGCGTGTCCAGCTCGGGGTGTCCAAGGTCGGTCATGCTGGGGACTTCCGGGAGCAGCGCAACCCGTTCCCTTGTCGTGACGAAGACCGGCCGGACGGTGCCGGCCTTGATGTGTGGAAGCGCCGGGGGCGGCGAGCCGCCGTAGACGTCCACGTGGCCGCCCAGCAGGGCCTTGATGCTCTCCCCGGCTCCCCCGTAGGGTACGGGCCGCAGCTTTGCTTTGAAGGTCGGGAAGATTCGCTCGGCCGAAAAGTGAATGGAGTTCCCCACGCCGTCGTTCGCGTAGGTCAGCTTGCCGGGATTCTTCGCCGCGTACTCAAAAAACTCCTTGGCGTTCTTCGCCGGAAATTCCGAGCGGACGCAGAAAATGGAGGCGTACTTGCCGACCTGCGCGATGTAGCTGAAGTCATCCAGCGTGAAGCTCACCTTGATGACGTGCGGCACCATCGTAACCGGCGCGCCCCAGAGCCCTCCCAGCGTGTAGCCATCGGGCTTCGCCTGCGCGATGTAGTTCAGGCCCACGGAGCCGGAGCCTCCCGGCTTGTTGATCACGACGATCTTCTGGCCGAGGATCGGCTCTGCGGCCTCGGCCAGGATCCGCGTAACCAGATCCGTCCCGCCGCCCGGCGGGGTCGGGACGATGACCTCGATGGACCGACTCGGGAACTTCTCCTGGGCGCCGGCAACTGCCGCCGTCAACAGCACCGCGAACAGCACGACTGCCCCGAACCGTCTCCGCATCTCAGCCTCCCTCCACGTTACCCCGATCGGATGCCAAGACCGGGCTGCGTGGCGCCAAGGGTTCACCCGGCCAGGCCCTCGCCTTGAAGGCCGGTCGACTCCTCGTACTTCTGCCGGAACATCTCCTTGGGCAGGTACTTCGCCTCCAGCTCCTTGATCCGCGGGACCCCGGCAAACCGGTTGAAGTCCTCGGTGGGATGCGACTTCAGTCGCTCCTCGAAGTCCTTCTCCGCCTGGGCTCCCCGCGTGGCCAGGTCGGCAGCGTAGTCCCAGACCGCCTGCATGGCTACCCGCATGCACGCGAGGGAGACGATCATCAGCTTGTAGCCCATCGCCCCCACGTCCTCAAAGCTGAGCGGGGACTCGTGCCAGCGGAACGAGGACGAGTAGTTGAAAAAGAGCGGCTTCTCCGGGAAGTCCTCGTGAATCGCCCTCGCGAACCGTCTCGCCGGCTCTGCCGCTGCGTTGGGGAACTCGCAGAAGAGCAGGTCGGCCCCCGCCCGCGCGTAGGCCTTGGCTCTCCGCACCGCCTCCTCAAACCCGCCCCCGACGGCCGAAATGGCGTCGGTCCGGGCGATGATGATGAAGTCCTTGTCCCGCTTCGCCTCCACGGCGGCCCGGATCTTCCCCTCTGCCTCCTCCAAGCTGACGAGCATCTTGCCGGCCAGGTGGCCGCAGCGCTTCGGGCTTACCTGGTCCTCGAGGTGGATCCCCGCCACCCCTGCGGCCTCGTAGTTCTGCACGGTCCGTATCACGTTGAGGGCGTTGCCAAAACCGGTGTCGGCGTCGGCGATGACCGGGATCTGCACGGCTCGGGCAATGTTCCGGGCGTTCGTGACCATCTCCGGCTCCGTCTGGAGGCCGACGTCCGGGTACCCGAGGAGGGTCAAGGCGGTGCCGTACCCCGTCATGTAGATGAAGTCGTGGCCGGTCCGCTCGACGATCATGGCGTGGAGGGGCGTCGACACGCCCGGTGTGACCAGGAAGGGCTTCTCTCGCATCAACTGCCGCAGCTGCGTGCCCATGCTCATCTGTCGGTCCTCCTGTAGAGCTCCGTCGCCAACGAGATACGCGAAAGAGGCGCGGCCGATGGCCGCCTCAGAACTCCTCGAGCGTATGCACCACGCCAGGCCGGTCGAACAGCAGTCTGGTACTCACGCCCAGCTCCGCTAGCCTCCGCTCGAGCGGCGGCAGGCGGACTCGCTCCTTCGTATACTGGATCACCGGGAAGAGAACCTTTGGCCTCAGGGCGGCCGCGATGCGCGCGCCGTTCTCGGCCGCCTCCTCGGGCGTCGAATCCACGTGCATCTTGCCCTGAATCGGGATCATCCCGACGTCCACGCGGTACCGCCTACCCACCTCCTGAAAGACATCAGAGTAGACGCAGTCCCCGAGTATGCAGAGGCAGAACTCCTTCGCCTGCACGACCAGCCCACCGTTCCTCGACTGGACGGCCCCGCCCCACTTTGCCATGACCGTGAGCAGTTCAGGGGTTAGGGTCGGATGGTCAGCCTCGAAAAGGTAGACTTCAAGCCCATCGATCTTCGTCGGCTGCCCAAACTCGAGTGGGATCAGCCGCTCAGGGGGCAACTGCCGGCGTTGAAGAATGAAATCGCAGAGATCGAGCGAGCCAACGAACTTCGCGCCAGTGCGCTCTGTGACTTCAACGCTATTCACGAAGTGGCCGGGATCGCCGTGGGTGGTGAAGACGAACTTCGCCGGCTCGCAAATGTCGGCCGTCCTGATCGGCGAGTCGGCATTCTTGTTGACCGACGGATCAAACCAGTAAACGTTCCCGCCTGCCGCTAATCGAAACGCCGCGTTGTCATACCACGTGATCTCGATGCTCATCGCTTTCTCTGCTCCCCCACCCCTGCACTACAAGGCTCAGCAATGATATACTGTATATCACTTGATACAACCCATATCTTCCGCCACAGAAGCCAATACGTGACCGTGGTTATTTTCCAACACAAGCCCCCGGTGGACGTCCTCGGCGTCTACGTCTACCTCCCGGCGGAGGGGGATTGATGACGCGGCAGTGGATGCAGCATAATGCATCTCATGTTGCATCACAAGGAGGGGACACGATGAACGCGATTACGGTGCGGAATCTCCCGCCGGAGCTGGCGCGGGTGATCCGCCAGAAGGCGAAGCGGGAGAAGATCAGCCTCAATCGGGTGGTCATCGATTTGCTGGAAGATGCCATGGGCCTCGGGAGGCGCGCGAAGCCAGTGGAAATGAGCCGCATCCTGCAGGGGACTCCCATTCCGGCCAACGACGTGTGGATCGCCGCGACGGCCGCGCAGCACGGCCTGCGCCTGCTCACGCTGGATGCCCATTTCCTCCGAATCCCCCAGGTGATCGTCGATTTCTTCGGACCGGTTCCACCCGCGCAGTAGACCCTAGTGCGGGCCGCTGCATCCCATGTCTCCCTTCGCCATCCTCATCCTCGGCCGCGACGGCTCCGCCTCCCGCCCTCCGGAATCTGTGAAGCACGTAAAGCACGCGCGGTTCAGTTGCCCCGTCCGGGCTCGGTGCGTCCGTGTGGAAAGAGGGAAAGGGCAAGGGAGCAGAGCTGACCCGGGAAAGACGAGTACCGCAGGGTCCCTCATCCGGTCGCGGCCGGTCCGGGGGGACGCATCACTCCTTCGCCTCGCGCCACAACTTCTCGAACTCGCGCTTGAACCGGGAGACGACCGCAGGCTCGTCCAGCAGCACCAGGTTCTCGTAGTTGGCCCGCTCCGCCGTGACGGTCCAGTTGTACGAGCCGGTGGCCACCAGGCGGTCGTCGAAGACGGCGAACTTGTGGTGCATGAGGCTCTGTTCGGGAACGCCCAGGGCGCGGATGGGCACGCCGGCCGCGCGCAGGATCCGCAGGGCCGTTGCATCCGGCCGCGCCTTGTCCTGGTCGGTGAGGAGCCGGACCTGCACCCCGCGCCGCTTGGCCGCCACCAGCGCATCCGCCAGTTCGATCGCCGTGAACTGGTAGACGGCCACGTCGATCTGCTGGCGGGCCTCCCGGATGGCCTGCAGGAGGTGCTGGCGGACGCCCCCGCCGGGGGAGAAGTAGGTGCCTGCTGCGGACAGGGCGGGTGCCGGGAGCGCGCAGCAGAGAAGCAGGCCTACCAGGACGGGGGTCAGACTTCTCACGATGCGCATGGGGATCTCACTCCCCCAGGTGATAGGGCACGCTCACGCTCACCTTGCCCGGCCGGAAGAGGAGGGCCGCCTTGAGGAGGAGCGCGGTCTGGTTGTGCAGGAAGTGCTGCCACCACTTGGCCGGGATGAATTCCGGGATCACCACCGTGAGGTAGCGTCCCTCCCCCTGGCGCTCCATCCGATCGACGTACTCCAGGACCGGTTGCAGGATGGAGCGATAGGGAGACTCCAGGACGACCAGCGGGATATCGGGGGCCCACTCGGCCCACTTCATCCGCAGCTTGGTGGTCTGCGTAGGGTCCAGGTCCACGCTCAATGCCGTCACGTTGGGAGAAATGGAGCGGGCGTACTCCACGGCTTCCACCACGCCCTTGTGCATGCCGGCCACCATTACGACGACGGGGTTCTTGCCCAAGCGCGGCCGGCGTGCGCCGAGCAGGGAGAGCTGCTGGCCGACCTCCCGGTAGTGCCGGTTGATCTTCAGGAAACCCAGGACGATCAGCGGGATGAGGACGATGACCATCCAGGCGCCATGTGTGAACTTGGAGACGGCGATGACCACGGTCACGACGCCCGTGGTGACGGCTCCCAGGCCGTTGAGGAGGATGTGGTGCGGCGCCGGGCGCTCTTCCTTCAGCCAGTGCCGGACCATGCCGGCCTGCGACAGGGTGAAGGAGAGGAAGACGCCCACCGCGTAGAGGGGGATGAGGGCGTGGGTGCTGCCCCGGAAGACGACGAGCAGGACGACGGAGAGGCCGGCGAGAATGACGATGCCGTTGCTGAAGACCAGGCGGTCGCCCCGGTTGGCCATCTGACGGGGCATGAATCCGTCCCGGGCGAGGATAGAGGAGAGTCGAGGGAAATCCTGGTAGGAGGTGTTCACGGCCAGGAAGAGGATGATGGCCGTGGCCGCCTGGACGTTGTAGTAGAGGAGTCCTTCGCCCATAGTGGCCCGGGCCAGCATGGAGACCACCGTCTCGGCCTCCTTCGGGGTGACGTGATAGAGGTGGGCCAGGTAGGCCATCCCGAGGGACGTGACGCCGAGGATGGAGGCCATCCAGACGAGGGTGATGCTGGCGTTCTTGGGCTCGGGCGGTCGGAACGCCGGAATACCGTTGCTCACCGCCTCGATCCCGGTAAGCGTGGCGCATCCCGAGGAGAAGGCGCGCAAGAGCACAAAAACGCCGATCGCCTCCGTAGCCTTGAGTTCTTCGATCGGGTAGGGCTGGACTGTCCCGGTCACGATCCGGTACCCCCCGGCGAGGAGCAGCGTGCCGAGGCTGGCGATGAACCAGTAGGTGGGGACGGTGAAGAGGTTCCCGGACTCCCGCACGCCGCGGAGGTTGGCGATGGTGACGGCAATGACGGTAACGACGCAGATGGGAACTCGCCACGAGAATAACACCGGGAACGCCGAGGTGACGGCGGCGACCCCTGCAGCCGTGCTCACCGCCACGGTGAGGACATAATCGATGAGGAGGGCTGCCCCGGCTACGAGGCCGGGGAGCGTTCCCAGATTATCCTTGGCAACGATGTACGACCCGCCACCGGATGGGTACGCGTGAATGGTCTGCCAGTACGAGGCGGCCACGATCCCAACCAAGGCGACGATGCCGACCATGATGGGGAAGGAATAGGCAATGGCCGCCGCCCCGGCCGTCACCAGAACCAGCATGATTTCCTCGGTGCCGTAGGCAACCGAGGAAAGAGCGTCCGAGGCGAAGACGGCCAGCCCGGAGACCTTCCCGAGCCGCTCGTGCTTCTCGGCGGCCGTGCTCAGGGGGCGCCCCAGGAGCATCCGCTTCAGGGAGCTCGGCATGCGATTCTCCGGTTGAAAAGTGGCGAGGGCCCGCTACTCGGCGGCGAGCCGGTACCCCACCCCCGGCTCGGTGAGAATATAGCGAGGCCGCGCAGGGTCGGCCTCCAGCTTGCGGCGGAGCTGGGCGGCGTAGACCCGCAGGTAGTGCGCCTGCTCGGCTTGCTGGGGGCCCCACACTTCCGTGAGGAGATGGTGATGCGTCAAGACCTTGCCGGCATGCCTGACCATTGTGGTCAGCAGCCGGTACTCGATGGGAGTCAGATGCACCGGCCGGTCCCCCACGCGGACCTGGCGCTTCAGGAAATCGACGTGCAAGTCGCCCACGGCGAAGCTCGTCTCCCCGGCATCCGTCGCCCGCCGCGCGGCGTGACGCAGGGCGACCCGCATGCGGGCCAGGATCTCCCCCACATTGAACGGCTTGCTGACGTAATCGTCCGCCCCGGCGTCGAGGGCCAGGATCTTGTCGCGCTCCTGCCCCCGGGCCGAAAGGACGATGATCGGGATCGTGCTCCATTCCCGAATCCGCCGGATGACCTCCAGGCCGTCGATATCCGGCAAGCCGAGGTCGAGGATGACGATCTCGGGCTGCCGGGTCGCCGTCTCGACGATGCCGGACTCGCCCGTGGCGGCCTCGAAGAGGCGGAAGCCGTTCCCGATGAGCGCCGCCCGCAGGAAGCGGCGGATCTGCGCCTCGTCCTCGATGAGCACCACGACCGGACCCGGCGTGACGGCACTGGCGGTCGGATCGGGGGCTGCTGCTCTCTCTTGCTCAGACATCCTCGGCCTCCGGAATCGGCGGCGTGCCGGTGATGGGGAGGGTGAAGCGGAAGGCGGCCCCACCCGTCGGGCGGTTCTCGACCCAGATCCGTCCCCCGTGCGCCTCGACGAATCCCCGGCAGATGGCGAGGCCGAGGCCGACGCCGCGGCCGCGTGGTCGCTTGCCACGGTAGAACTTCTCGAAGATGTGCTCCAAATCCTCGGGATCCAGACCGGGGCCGCTGTCCCCCACCTCCACCACGATCGCGTCATCCTCGACCCAGGCCGCCACCTCGATGGGAGTGTCCCCGGGAGAGTACTTCCCCGCATTGTCGAGGAGGTTCACCAGCACCTGTTCGATGAGGACGTCGTCCACGGAGACCATCGGGAGGGTGTCGGGCAGCCGGGTCAGGATCTGGCGGTCCGGGTAGATCTTCCCGACATGGGCCAGGGCGGCACCGAGGATCTCCTCCAGCGGATGCCACTCCAGGTGGGCCATGACCGAGCCGGACTCCAACCGGCTCATGTCGAGCAAGTCATGCACAAGACGATTCAGCCGGTTGGCTTCCTCCCCAATGGTCTCAAGCAGCTCGCGTCGTGTCTCCGCATCCAGGCGGTCCCCGGTCTCCAGCAGGCTGCTGGACGCGCCGGTGATGGCGGCCAGCGGGGTGCGGAGGTCGTGCGAGACGGAGCTGAGCAGCGAGCTGCGCAGCCGCTCCGTCTCGATCCGGACCTGGGCCGCGTGCGCCTCCTCGGCGAGGAGCCCGCGCTCGAGCGCCATGGCCGTCTGGCCCACGAAGGTCTCCAGCTGATGAAGCTGCTCAGGAGTCTCCAGGGCATGGGGATCGGTGGATCTGACTCCCAAGACGCCGATGGGTCCCTGTGAGGCCGCCAACGGCAGGTAGAGGGCGCGCGCGCCCGGCAGGGTCGCCGTGCCCCGCCCCGCGAGCTGGTTGTGCTCGAAGACCCAGCGACTCACGCCCAGCTCGGTGGGGTCCAGGTCATAGCCCCCCGGGCGGGGCTGGGGGGCGAGCGTGCCTCCCTGGTCAGGGAGGAGGACGTGAACTCGGCAGCGGAACACTTCGACGATGTGCCGTGTGGCCACCTCGAGGATCGTCTGGACACCGCGGACGCCGGCCAGCTCTCGGCTCAGTGCGAAGAGGGCGGCTGTCCGCCGCTCGCGCTGCCCCGCGGCCTCCGCCAGCCAGCGGATCCGCACGGTGAGACCGCTGATGATCAGGGCCACTATCAACATCACTGCAAAGGTGACGATGTACTGCGTATCACCGACGGCAAAGGTCAAATAGGGCGGAACGAAGAAGAAGTCGAACGCGGCGACGCTCAAGAGTGAGGCGAGAATCGAGGGCCCCGGGGTTGAGCGGGAGGCCACCAAGACCACGCCGAGGAGATAAGCCATCATGAGGTTCGACAGCTCGAAGTGGGAAAACATGAGCCAAGCCAGAGCGGTGGAGAGGGTCACGATCCCCCCGGCCCGCGCGTAGGGGGTCCAGCGAATCCTCCGGGGGGGACACGGAGCGACGTACGGGACGTTGGAGGTCTCCTCGCCGCTGATGACGTAGATGTCCGACTCCCGACCCTCCCGGATGAGGTCGTCGGCGATGGTGCCGACCAGGAGTCGCCGCCAGCGGCCCGGCTCGGGCTTCCCCACCACGATCTTGCTGACGTTGCGCTCCCGGGCGTAGCGCAGGATCTCATCGCTCACTCGGGAGCCGCTGAGCGTGACCGTCTCGGCACCGAGCTGCTCGGCCAGCCGAAGCGTTTCCCCCAACCGGGCGCGATCGACGTCCGTCTGTCGCGCGTGGGTCGGGGTTTCGACATAGGCGACGATCCATTCCGCCCGCAGGGCATCGGCGAATCGCTTGGCGGCGCGGATAACCCGGACGGAGTGCGGGCCGGGGCCCACGCAGGCGATGATCCGCTCCGTGACCGGCCAAGTCGTTCGGATGGCGTGGTCGCGCATATAGGTGCGCATCTGCACGTCCACGCGATCGGCGGTGCGACGCAGGGCCAGCTCTCGGAGGGCGATGAGATTCCCTTTGCGAAAGAAGTTCCGAACCGCCTCGGCGGCCTGCTCGGGGACGTAGACCTTTCCATCCTTGAGGCGCTGCAGGAGATCCTCGGGCGGGAGGTCGATCAGCTCGACCTCGTCCGCTTGCTCCAGGACGGAATCCGGCAGGGTCTCGCGGACCACGACGCCGGTGATCTATGCCACCACGTCGTTGAGACTCTCCAGGTGCTGAATGTTCAGGGTCGTGTAGACGTGGATGCCGGCGTCCAACAGCTCCGCCACATCCTGCCAGCGCTTGGTATGGCGGCTGCCGGGGGTATTGGTGTGGGCCAGCTCGTCCACCAGGAGCAGGGTGGGGCGCCGCGTAAGGGCGAGGTCCAGATCGAACTCCGGGAGGATGTGCCCGCGATGCTCGAGGGGACGGCGGGGAAGGACCTCAAGACCGGCCAGCAGGACCTCCGTCTCCGCGCGGCCGTGGGTGTCCACCCAGCCGACGACGACGTCCGCCCCCTCGGTCCGGCGCTCGCGGGCCGCCTGGAGCATGGCGTAGGTTTTCCCGACGCCAGCCACCGCACCGAGAAACACCTTCAGGCGTCCGCGGCGTTCGTGAGCTTCCTCGGCCTTCACGCGATCGAGAAGGATGTTGGGATCCGGTCGGACGTGATGTGTCACGGTGATGCCCCTGGGTGCTGCGTGCCGGGGTGTTCGTCCGCGAAGAAGTGTAGCACAGTGACTAGCGTCGTGCATCCAGCGCGAGATTGAGCCGCAGGACGTTCACGCGCGGCTCGCCGAAGAGGCCGAACTGCCGGGCGTCGATGAGGCGCTCCACGAGGGCCCGCAGGGCCGCCTCATCCAGGCCTCGCGCCCGCGCCACGCGCGGCACCTGGTACAGTGCCGCCGCGGGCGTGATGTGCGGGTCCAGGCCGCTCCCGGAGGCGGTGACCAGGTCCACCGGAACGGGTGCCGTGTTCTCGGGATCAGCCTTCTTCAACACGGCGACGCGGTCCGCGACCCCCTTCAGGAGGTCGGGGTTCGTGGGTCCCAGGTTGGAGCCCGAGGAGGCGGCGGCGTTGTAGGGGAAGAGGCTCGTCGCCGACGGACGGCTCCAGAAGTACTTCGGATCGTCGAAAGGTTGGCCGATCAGTGGCGAACCAACCACCTTGCCGTTCTTGATGATCAGGCTGCCGTTGGCCTGCGCGGGAAACAGAAGCTGCGCGATGCCAGTCACGACAACCGGGTAGATGAATCCGGTGAGCGCCGTGAGGAGCAGGAGCAGGATGGTTGCGGAGCGCAGGTGGGCCAACATGACATCTCCCTTCTGAGACTCGACCCAATGGTGTTTACTTGTGACATCCGCCTAGCCAAATCCCCCCTCCGCCCCCCTTTGGCAAAGGGGGGGACGGGGGGATTTGCTCACACCCAGCCAAGAGCGACCAGGAGCATGTCGACGAGCTTGATGCCGGGGAAGGGAAGGAGGACCCCTCCCACCCCGTAGATCCACAGGTGGCGGCGCAGCACGGCGGCGGCTCCGAGCGGCCTATACCGGACGCCGCGGAGCGCCAGCGGGATCAGCGCGATGATAATCAGGGCGTTGAAGATCACCGCCGACAGGATCGCGCTCTGCGGGGAGGCCAGCCGCATGATGTTCAACGCGTCCAGCACTGGATAGGTGGTGGCGAAGGCGGCCGGGATGATGGCGAAGTACTTCGCCACGTCGTTGGCGATGCTGAAGGTGGTCAGCGCCCCCCGCGTCATGAGCATCTGCTTCCCGATCTCCACCACCTCGAGCAGCTTCGTCGGGTTACTGTCCAGATCCACCATGTTGCCGGCTTCCTTGGCGGCCTGGGTCCCCGTGTTCATGGCCATGGCCACATCCGCCTGCGCCAGGGCCGGGGCGTCGTTGGTCCCGTCTCCCGTCATGGCGACGAGACGGCCTTCGGTCTGGAGGTCACGGATGAGCCTGAGCTTGGCCTCGGGCGTGGCCTCGGCCAGGAAGTCGTCCACCCCGGCCTCGGCGGCGATGGCGGCGGCGGTGAGCGGGTTGTCGCCCGTGATCATGACCGTCTTGATGCCCATCCGTCTGAGCTGAGCAAAGCGCTCCCGGATGCCTCCCTTGACGATGTCCTTGAGCTGGATGACCCCCAGGACCCGCTTCCCGTCCGCCACGACGAGCGGCGTGCCTCCCTCTCTGGCGATCCGATCCACGGCGGTCCGGACCGACGCCGAGAACTCCCCGCCGAGGGATGCCACGTAGGCTTCCACGGCGTCGGCTGCCCCCTTCCGGATATGCCGCCCGTCCAGATCCACGCCGCTCATCCGGGTGTGGGCGCTGAAGGGAATGAACTTCGCCCCCAGCCCGTGGATGTCCCGCTCGCGGATCCGGTACCGCTGCTTGGCCAAGACGACGATGGAGCGCCCCTCCGGGGTCTCGTCGGCGAGGGAGGCGAACTGCGCGGCGTCCGCCAGCTCGGGCTCGGTGACGCCCTGGACAGGGAGGAAGGCCGTGGCCTGCCGGTTGCCGAGCGTGATGGTCCCGGTCTTATCGAGAAGCAGGACATCCACGTCGCCCGCCGCCTCCACGGCGCGTCCGGACATGGCGATGACGTTGGCCTGGACCATGCGATCCATGCCGGCGATGCCGATGGCCGAGAGCAGCGCGCCGATCGTGGTCGGAATCAGGCAGACCAGCAGCGCCACGAGGACGGTGACGGTGATGGGTGTTCCCTGTCCCGCCGCCTGGACGCTGTAGATGGAGTAGGGCAGCAACGTCGCCGTCGCCAGCAGGAACACGATAGTGAGGGCCGCGAGGAGGATGTCCAGCGCGATCTCGTTAGGTGTCTTCTGACGCTTCGCCCCCTCCACCATGGCGATCATGCGATCCAGGAAGGTCTCGCCGGGATCGGCCGTCACCCGGACGACAATCCAGTCGGACAGGACCTGGGTGCCTCCCGTCACGGCGCTCCGGTCGCCCCCACTCTCCCGGATGACGGGTGCGCTCTCGCCGGTGATGGCGGCCTCGTTCACCGAGGCGATTCCCTCGATGACCTCGCCGTCGGCAGGGATCGTATCGCCGGCCTCGACGAGGACGACGTCGCCCTTCGTCAGGGAGGTGCTCGGGACGAGGATGAAGGCGGCTTGGCGGTGGGGTGAGGACAGGCGCTTCGCCTGGACGTCACGCCGTGCTTTGCGGAGCGAAGCGGCTTGGGCCTTGCCGCGGCCCTCGGCCATCGCCTCCGCGAAGTTTGCGAAGAGCACCGTGAACCACAGCCACACGGTGACCATCAGGATGAACCGGGTCGGTGCCTCGCCCTTGCCGACGAGCGCCTGGAAGAACAAGAGCGTCGTGAGGATGGAGCCGACGTACACCACGAACATGACCGGGTTCCGGATCTGCCGTTGGGGTGTCAGCTTCCGGAACGAATCGATCACCGCCTGCCCGAGAATGGCCCGGTCGAACAGGGGGCGAGGTTTCGCGTGCGTAGCCATGAGACTCTCACTCACTTCATGGCGAGCATCTGGAGATGCTCGACGATGGGTCCGAGGGCGAGCGCCGGGATGAACGTGAGCGCGCCAACCAGAATGACCGTGCCGGCGAGGAGCACGACGAACAGCACCGTATGCGTCGGCAGCGTGCCCGTGCTCAGCGGGACCAGCTTCTTTTTGGCTAACGAGCCGGCGATGGCGAGCATGGGAACGGCCAGCCAGTATCGCGCGAACAGCATGGCCAAGCCGCCCGTCGCGTTCACGAAGGGGATGTTGGCGTTGTACCCAGCGAAGGCGCTACCGTTGTTGTTGCCCATGGAGGAGTACGCGTACAGGATCTCGCTGAATCCGTGCGCGCCTTTATCCTGCAGGCTTGCCAGCGCGGACGGAGTGAGCACGGCCAGCGCCGTCGCCCCCAGGACGAGGATCGGGGGAATCAGGACAACCAGGGCCGCCATCTTCATCTCGTAGGCCTCGATCTTCTTCCCGAGGTACTCGGGGGTCCGCCCCACCATGAGCCCGGCCACGAACACGGCGATGAAGGCGAAGGCCAGCATGCCGTACAGGCCGGAGCCCACGCCGCCGTAGACCACCTCGCCGAGCTGCATCAGCCACATGGGCACCAGCCCGCCCAGCGGCGTGTAGGAGTCGTGCATGGAGTTCACGGACCCGTTCGACGCGGCGGCGGTCGCGGTCGCCCAGAGGGCGGAATTGGCGATGCCGAAGCGCACCTCTTTGCCCTCCATGTTCCCGCCGGCCCGGATGTCGCTCGCCGCCATGTCGACGCCCACCTTGGAGAAGGCGGGGTTGCCCATCTGCTCGGATCCCGCGCACAGGACGAGGAGCGGCACGAAGATCAGCGTCATGGCGGCCAGGATGGCCCACCCCTGGCGGGTATCCTTGACCATGGCGCCGAAGGTGTAGCAGAGCGCGGCCGGGATCAACAGAATCGACAGCAGTTCCAGGAAATTACTGAGCGGCGTGGGGTTCTCGAAAGGGTGCGAAGAATTCACGTTGAAGAAGCCGCCGCCGTTGGTCCCGAGCTGCTTGATGATGATCTGCGACGCGGCCGGGCCAACGGCAAGAACTTGTTCCTTCAGGGTGGTCTGTCTCGTCTTGGGCTGGCCCTTCTCGTCGACGACCGGCTGGCCCTTGTCGTCCGTGATCGGTTCGTCGTAGGCGATCTGCTGGACAACCGGCACCTTGACGTAGGGCTGGAAAGTCTGCACGACGCCCTGGGACACCAAAAGGATAGCGCCGACGAGGGACAGCGGGAGCAGGATGTAGAGGGTGGAGCGGACCAAATCCGTCCAGAAGTTGCCGATCGTCTGGGCCGTGTGCCGGACCAGACCGCGGATGACCGCGACGAGGCATGCCATCCCGGTTGCCGCCGAGACGAAGTTCTGCGCCGTCAGGCCGAGCATCTGCGTGAGATAGCTCAGCGTCGTCTCGCCGCCGTAGGATTGCCAATTCGTGTTGGACGCGAAACTCGCTGCGGTGTTGAACGCCAAGTGAGGCGTGACTGCGCCGAGATTCTCGGGATTCAGCGGGAGCCACCCCTGGGTGCGCTGGAGCAGGTAGACAACGAGTAGGCCCATCATGTTGAACGTGAGCATGGCGAGGGCGTAGCTCTTCCAGCCCATCTCGACGTCCGGGCGGATTCCCGCCAGGCGATACAGGATCCGCTCGACCGGCCCCAAGACTCGGCCCAGGAGGATCGGCTGGCTCTCGTACACCCGCGCCATGTAGGCCCCGAGCGGCTTGGTGAGGGCCAGGAGAACGATCAGGTAGAGTGCCAACTGGAGGTAGCCGTTCGCGGTCATGAGAACGCCTCCGGCTTCAGCATCGCCACGAGCAAGTAGACGAACAATCCGACGGCAACTATCCCGCCGAGCACATAGAGCGGCATGGCGACTCCTCCGCTATAGCCGGTCGCAGAACACCACGAGGACCCACGACAGGCCGAAAAAGATCAGGGTGGCACCGACGAAGAGGAGGTCGCTCATGATGCCATCCTCCGACTGCTCGGGACGTCCGCGACCTGCTTCTGGTGCTGCCCCGGCTCACCTGGAACCCCGGTGCGCACGAGGCTCCACCGGTTCCAGCCGATCCACAGGCGGACCAGAGCGATGCAGCCGAGTACCGCCAGCAATTCCGCCGCAGTCCGCGCCGGACCCTCCGGCAGCAGGGACTCGATGGCCCACAGCCCCGCGAGGGTCAGGGGCACGATCGCGTAGAGCAGCGACCAGGCCGAGCGCTGGCGCTTCGGCCTCGGGATGACCGCCGATCCGTCATGCCGGACGACTCTCAGGACCACGGGCCGCGCCGGTGTGGGAAGCGCTCCGCTGCGTGATAATGTCCGAATCATGACCGTCTCCTCCTCCAATGCTCTCTCTATGGAGACGATAGGATTCTGCTCTTCAGCGTTCAACCCAAGATGGCGTCAAGATTTGGCCTTGCCAGGTCAACGAGAGGTCAAGGAGCGGGAGGAATTGGCAGGGAAGGAGGTGGATAGCGGACGCTAATCCCCCAGTTTTTCGATCTTGTCCGCGCGCCCGAGAGCGACCAGGATGTCCCCATGCTCCAGCACGAAGGAGGCATCCGGGGAGACGACCACCCCCTCGCCCCGGCGGACGGCAAGGACGGTCATCCCGAACCGCTGGCGGAGCTGCAGGTCTTTGAGGCTGCGGTCGAGAAATTGCGATGGAACCTGCAGCTCGAAGATGCTGTAGTTGGTGGAGAGCTGGATCTCGTCGATGATGCTGCGCGAGAGCAGGGTGTGCGCCAGACGGACTCCCATGTCCCGCTCGGGGAACACCACGATGTCGGCTCCGACCTTCTGCAGGACCTTGCCGTGAAGCTCGTCCTGCGCCTTGGCTACAATCTTGGGGACGCCCATCTCCTTGAGCAGGAGAGTCACCAGGATGCTCGCCTTGACCTCGTGGCCGATGGCGACGACGATCGCCTCGAAATTGCGGAGGCCCAGGGACTTCAACGCCCCCTCGTCGAGCGCATCCGCCTGGACGGCCTCGGTGACCTCCTCGACGATCGCCTTCACCCGCTCGGCGTCGGCGTCCAC
>Ga0315294_10002982_pt1 | contig 18388 bp, 23 predicted proteins | sample YL17G13_40_MG_FD_203626 | JGI IMG/M metagenome (GOLD analysis project Ga0315294, IMG submission 203626) | Sediment microbial communities from Yellowstone Lake, YNP, Wyoming, USA - YL17G13_40 | ecosystem: Environmental > Aquatic > Freshwater > Lake > Sediment | place: USA: Wyoming | collected...
ATAATTTTCAGAATGTTAAGAGATATTTTAAACAAGGTAAAACAAGAACTCATTAAAGAGGCGACAAGTGATAGTGGTGGTAGAGGGTCATACGTTGGTCCTATGCAACCTGGAATAAAGGAGTTTGATAAAACTGCCTTACAACCTTTTAATGTCCCTGTATCGAAGTATAATGACGCAATGTTGTCATATGATAGTTACGATGGTAAGATGAGTTTACCTAAGAAACAAACCTCTAAGATTGAACGTAAAGCTAAGAAAGAATCTGACTATCTTAAGAAACATCCTAACTTAACATTGAGTGATGATGATGGTAATAATATTAATCAAACTCCTGGATATAAAAAGAAAATTGTTCCTGTTAATGAGTGGATTGAAATACTACCTGTGGAAGAAAATCCGTTAAGGAGTTTTATCAAGGGGGTCTTGAGGGAATCTCTCTAAAGATTCTATTTTATCTAAAATGGTACGTAAAGAGTGTTTGATTTGAGATTTAACCTCCTCTTTATATTGTTGACGTATAACTTCTGTCTTATTATCGTACATCCTTGTTAATCTATCCCATTCTCTGTCATACAATGAAACATCATAATGGTACACATGATTTGTAACGCTAATACGTCTATCGTCAAGAATAACAAATAATCCTAATTCAGAGTTTTTAATATAACGTTCTCTAGATAATGGGGCAATAAGGAATTTTGAATTTGGGTGGTTTATTAAAGACCGACAAATTCCCAAACAAATTCTTTGGTTATCGGTTAATTGTTCAATAGGTTTTAGACCTGTATATCGAGTCCAAATTGCCCATCTAACATATGACCGTTTAAATATTTTCGACCATTTAACATATAACTGTTTAAATATTTTTTTCATAGTTCATTTTACTATTAACAAAGATACGCAAAAAATATTAATTATAAAAGGTTATTATTAAACATCAAACCTAGTATTTTTTATGTATGCGTTATCGGCATACTTTAAAAAATCTTTACCATAGATTATGGACAGTCTGTTCATGACCAATTGAGGATTTTTTCTCATATAACGTAAGATGTCCGCAGGAATTTGTTCGCTATATTTTCCGAATAACCCTTCGATATCTTTTTCTCTTGGGGTCATTTTTATATGTGGTTCTACGGTAAACTTAGGTTTGCCTATTTCATCATCGAATTCTTGTTCGTTAATGATTCTTTTAACAAGTCTGTTTAAATCAGATTCAGTTAGTTTAACAATTTTTTTCATATTGGTTACGAGTTTAATCCGTTTATTCCTCCTAATACAACTGCGTCTAAAAGAACAACTGCTTTACCGTATTCATTTGTCCATGTTGGATGTGGAGGTATTATAGTTATAGTGTCGCCACTACAATCTATTGTACATATTTTAGTTTCAGTTCCTGCTGATAATGGAGCGTTACATTCGGAACAATTGTCAAACGGACCATATAAAAATATTGTGTTAGTATCTCCACTTGTAGATGCGCTATAAGTCAATGAAAGACAATTTAAATCAAAATCTTGATATGTTTTTCCGGTTAACAGACCCTCAACCGAAATAATTTCAATTGGTGAACCATCAAAGCAAGATGTTCCTGAATAATATATGTTTGCCATAATTTTTTATTTATAAATATCTATTTATTCTGAATACTTCACATTAACAATCTGAAATTTGATTTGTTTTTTGTAAGTATTTATTTCCCCACCGCTAATGACCTTTATATCCACATAATATTCGTTTGGTATTTTATCTCTTGTGTCAAACATAAAATAGTATTCATTTGGTGTTCTGTTTATCTTTGTCCAATCTTGAACTTGTACTTCAGTTTGACCTTCTCTAACATAAATTCGATAATAAGAATCGACTTTCTGTAATAATTTTTGAGTTGAGTAAGCTTGTTTGATTATTACACCAACTTTTCTAATGTCGGTGTTTAAAATTTTCTCATCTTGTTTAATACCGTAAAAATTAAATCCATATAATTTAGGGTCAACCGAAGTCGTTCCTATTTGGATTGAGTTTTTATATGGGTATAATGTAAAGTCATTAGTTATTGGTGGAATTGGGAATCCGTTTAAACTTAGGTTATACCATTTATCTGAGAAAGTGCAAGGTGTTTTATATCCTGATAATGGAGGTATTACAACTTCGTAAACCCCTTTAGTTTTTTGACAAGTTGTTAATCCTGTTAATCCAGGTATTTCACTACCTGATGCGTCCAATATATCGACACTTGGTAGGTAATCCAAATTAACAGGTTGACCATTGTCATATAGATAAAGGTAAAGTTTGTTAACATGTCCTAATGTGAATAGATTTCTATCGTCATCAATTAAGTCATCATAGTTAGTTTCTAAAAATGGTTCGTAGAATGTTTGAGTATGTCTTGTAAAGAATTGTACTTCATACGCGTCAGTTAATCCAATTAAGTTTTCAACCTGAGGTTTATAAGCAATTCCCCATCCTGAAACATTAGTTAAACTACCATTCAGTATGTTATTAATTTCGTCAGTCATATTAAAACTAACGTTCTCATTACCAAACTCAAAATGTTGTACGTCAACAATAGTTATTGCGCTAAACGGAACAGTTCCCGTATTCATGTTGTTATATATTCCTGGTTCAGTCCACACTCCAATAGTGGTCGTTTGGACCCAATTAGACGGTCTGTCAGAGAAGTTCTTATCAAAGTTACTATAATCATAGATTAAGTCCGCAAAGTCGTAACCAACCCCTTCATCCCACACTTGTGGTGTTGCTGGGTCGTCATCAATGTACGGGATTCTAAATAAGATTAGGTCAAATGAAGTTGCCCTCATCCTTGCCTGAGAAGTTTTAGTGTTCAACAAATCAACATTAAACCATGACGTGTTAGTCATTCTTAATATATGGTTAGTTGTGTCGGGACAAGTAGTACTGATAGTACCATCAAAAACCTTTTCCATTAATAATGAAAGGTCTAAGTCAAAAATAAAACGACTATACCCATTTGGAAACTGAGATGTTGCCAAAGAGCCATAAAATAGTTCCGTCACAGGGTTTCTCCCCGTGTTGGTAAAACTATTAGATACTATCGTGTTATTTTTACTGAAATACGAATTGTTAATTGACATTGAATACTTTATTCAATAAATATCAATTAATTCGGATATTTTGATTTAACATTGTTTTTTCAGCACCATTTAATATTACGTCAATTTCTGTTGTCGTCTGACCATTACCTGCAGCGACAGGAGTTGGTGGTACTGTCGAAATTGGGTGTACATGTCCTTTAACAAATGAAAATATTTTTCTAAGTAAAATCAATAACTCATCTCCTCTTACTAACGGATGTGTTTTGTATAAAATACCATTACTACCAATAAATTTGTCCTGAGGAATACCATATAAAGTTTGTTGTAAACTAATTTTTCCTTTAGGCCCCCGTGAGTCTTGTGATAATAAATAAACTTGTTCAGCCCCTAATACCCCATAAGTAATTGATTTCGCAATAAACTCTGCGGGAGTAAAGGTCTCGGTTTTAATTTTGGATTGAGGACCAAGTATCGCTTTGTCATTTTTATTTCCCGAAACTAAAAACCATCCACTTTCAGTTAATCCTGGTGTTACTTTTATTTTGGTATAAAAATTAACATAATTATTAAATTCAGATATTTCCATACTCGTTGAGTTTGGCCTCAAAATTGTACCGGTTTCATATGTTAATTTTGATGGTGTAACAATAAAAGGAAACGATTTAGACCCTTCATTAGAAAAATTTTGTTGAGTTATACCTGAAAGGTTAACATGAGATATTAATGGACTCAAATTCAAATTATTAATCATCTCCATAGGTAAATCTAAACTCCCCTTAAATAATCCTGAAATAAAATTATTAATTAAATAAACCGCATCATCAAAAGATAATGAGGTAAATGTAATTTCTTCCAAAGGTCCTGAATAATTAGTTCCTATGGACAATTTAGTTATAGTACTAGGCTTAAAGTTTTGTGTATTTATAATATCTGATGTCGGTGATATTGTATATAATCCTACTGACCCATTAAAAACATTTTGTGTGTTCTCAAGATTATCAATATTCCACATAATCATTTTTTCAACAACTTTAACTATTTCTTGTAATTTAGTTTCAGTTTGTGGTTCTCCTAAAACTTTTGTTTGAGTAAAATTAGATAGTTGTAAAAACGACCTAAATGGATTTTCAATAGGAAACCCATCTTTTGATAACTCTTTAGTTTTCCCCGCCCTTATTAAAACTTCATTTTCTTTAACAATAACATCTGCGGTACCTCTTCCTAATAAAGAATTATCTCCAGGTTCAGGAAAAATACCATAACTATTTATGTTTCGATAAGTACCATTAAGATTTTTAATACTTATACCTTGTTTAATTCTATCACCTGCGGAAAGAAATTTCTTGGCTCCTTGGTAATTTTCAAAAGGGGTGGTCATAGGGGACGAAAACGGCCCTTGTATATAGAATTGATTTTGAAAAGGAAAATTTTTATCTTGATAAATTATATGAACATACTCATTTTTTTTTGGGACTTGGCTGACATAGAATGGTAATAATGGTAAAAACACGATAGGGTCTTTACTAGACCATATGTCCTGTTCTTCATTCCAATCAGTCACTGCCTTAATAATTGATGAGTAGTCTTTTGTTTCGGGTATAACACGAAGTCTACCCAACATCATTGGGTCTTGGTCGTCATAAACAATACCAGGAAATATTATTTGGTCTCTATTAATTGCGTCCATTCTTAGTTCTTGATTCGAATTCTTTTAATATTAAGTCGTAAGTTGATTCTAACTTATCAATATGATGAGTTAACTTAAGTAATGTTTCTTTAGTTACATTAAAGTCTTTTTGAATAATGTCCATAGCAAAGATTAAATCTTTGTTTGATTGTGTTTTATATTCTTTAATAATGTTTAAAGCTTTTTCGGAAGTTTCTTTCTTTGTCATAGTTATAATTTTTTACCATAAGCACTTGCGGGTACTGTTAAACCTGCAGGTGTTATACTTAATGGACCAACGGCAATTTGCACTTTATTATTTTCCGCATCTTCATACGCCATGGCCTTCATCGTTGCGAATCTACTAAGAATGTCTAAATTAGGACTACCATCTGGCATAGGTCCTGTTGGAATACCTAACTTCTGCATTTCCTCAATAGCTCCAAGAAACGCTCTTGATTCGGAATACCCTTCCATTAATTGTGATGCGTATAATAAAGGTAAAGGTAGGTCTTTTCTTGAAAATGCCCCTATGCCACCACCACCAAATCCTGAGGTAGCAATTTTTAATAACCACAGTAACTCATCAACAACGCTTTTACACCTCCTAAAATCCTTAATAAATTGAATGACGACTAATAATAACTGAATTAACTTTAAAATTATTATAATTCTTTTATCCTTTGTTTCTTTAGCAACATCCATGATTACTTGTTGAATTAAATTTTTAATATCTTTTTTAATTAACTCAAATATTTCCTTAACAAATAACGACCCTATTTTAGAAACTAAATTGATAACAAAACTTTTAAAGTTTTTGGCAAAATCCATAAAAGAATTAATTTGGTCGGTAATAGTATTTCCCAAAGACTTCAACATAGTAAAAATTGGTAGAAGAATTTTTGGGGATAGAATTGCGGTTATCAATCCTTGAGCAATTAATTTTACAAAATTTAAATTAACCGCGGCGTTAATATTACCTGAAATCGCGAATCCTGACCAATCAGGATTATCCGTAAGTGACTGTGTTAACGCGTCAGAGGCGTTTACTAAATCACTATCTGGAATATGTAATAAATTTTCTAACGAATCTAACACTGCCTCAGAATTTACAGGTAACTTAACGTTATCACAATTTTCATATTCAACAACACCATTTTTAATATTATTAACTTTTAAATCGATATTTCTTAAATCAATCTCAGTAAATTCAAAAAACGAATCGTCTACACCGTCTAATTCTGCGACTTTTGCAACACCACTAACATCAATCTCAGTTTTACTGTCAAAACAAAGACCTAATATCCTTTGTATAATTAGTTCAAATTTTGTCGCGTCCTCCGCTTGAACTAAACCAATATTTGCTTGGATGGAGATTGCTCCTGACAAGGCGTCCATTATTGATGCCATTATATTATGATAGTCAACTATTTTTATTGTCTTATAATAGTCAATCATAAATTCTCCAACCTTATTAACATTATTAACTCTATTAACTAAGGTAACTTTATACCAAGGACCCGTTTGACCTAAGTTATCTGTCTCAACATATTGTATATCAAAAAGGTCTTGACCTGATTGGCCTATATATAATTGACCGTTATCCACCGAATATGGTTGACCACTTTCGATTCGTGTATAAAGTTCTTTATTTAAGGAAAAAGGGTATTGTTGGACTTGTATTGGGTCTTTTTCGTATAACACCTTACCAATAGGTTCCGTTGGGTCTTTTTTCAGAAGACCTCCAAGGTCAATTGACGATACCTTTATGTACAGAGTTTGTCCGTTAAACATTTGTTGTTGGTCACAACCAACGGCATTTAATGATTCCTCATTAAGAATTTCTAAAATTTTTGGCTCAATGTTTTTTAGAGTTTGAAGTAATAGTTTTTTAATGTATTTAATTGAATTACTCCCCTTGCCTCCAGTGATATTGTTAATATCTAATAATTGTTCAAATTGACTTTTAATTTGTTTTTCAAAACGCTTAGTTTGTTCTTTTACACTATTAAGACTTTGAGTAACATCCGATTTTTTTTTATCAAAAGTTTCCCCCGCCTTTTTTTCTGCCGCACTGTATTGTGCCTTTGCGTTAGTGTACGATTTAGTTGCGGAAACTTTATCTTGCAACTTTTTATAGTCGGCTTTAAGGTCTAAACTCATGATTATTTTTTCATTTTATATGTATCTCCTTTAGCGATATCCTTCTCAATTAAATTTTGAATGACATCATCATCAATATTTAAGTCTGATATTGAGAATGATTCTACTGTTGAGTTTGATTTTTCCCAAATTGATGATTGTAATTTAGATAAGGATAGTTTTTTCTCAACGCAGTCGTTAATTATCTTTTGTTGTTTTTCAATTACAGGACCAATAAGAGTCATGTCTTCAGGTTCTTTCATCATCGCCAACATTTTATTTTGGATTCTTATCGCAGTATTACGTTGTTCTACAAGTTCATTGTAAATTTCTTGTAATAACGAAAGAATTGATTCTTTCGTTAAATTAATCTCTTTTTTTTGTGGTCTTCCCATAACAATAAATATTTGACCCTTGTTTTTTTACTGAGCCATCTTCTCAACTAGGTTAAGATAAATTATTCTATATTTCTTCATAGAACTACGTATTTCTTTTGTTGATAAATTTGTCATTTCTCTCAGGGACAAGAGTATTATGTTTTTATTGAATTTGTTATTTGATGCCCCAATAAAAATGTTTTCGTAATCATTGAATAAATCGTATAATGCGTGACCTAACTTAATTTCATTTTCGTTTAAAGTTTCCTCATTTAAAAATTTATCTAATTCCTTTAAGAAATTTTTAATTATTTGTTCCGAGTCAACGGAATCTCCATCTATTAGGTACGAAAATTCAGGATTGTTTTCAAGACTAGATGATATATCTTCGTATGAAATTTTTCGATTAGTTTCTTTTTGGTCTTTTATTATCTGACCCATTAGATAATTCTTACAAATAGTTCCAAAGTATGAGTAAGCCTTTTTTCCCTTTTCGGGTTTAAACTTATCTATTTTTGTCATTAGAAAAGAATGTGTGTCAGTGTGGATTTCTATGAAGTCCATATCTTTACGATACAATTTATATCTCCTAATAATTGAGGAAATCATCTTGTCTAAAGGGTTTCTCAAAAACTCATTGTAAATTTTATTTTTTTCTTCTGAGGATTCGGTTAATAAAAATTTTACCACGGCCGTTTCTTCTCTGACATCAAAATAATTTGCTTGTTTTGGTTTTCTACCTTTCTTTTTTAAGTTTGTATCTGTCGCACCTGATAAAATTAATATTTCGCTCATTAAATTGTTTGGGGTTCATACTTTATGGCTCTATCATTGATAAAGAAATATTCTTTTTTCGCTGACTCCACCCAAAATCTAATTTCTTCATCGGTTAGATTATTATCACCATTTTTATAGTTCCAAAAAATTGACCCTTCACGTAAATTAATATGTTTATAACCAATTTTAGGAATTGACATAATTTTTACCGAATTATTTGTCATTCTTAAAAAGAACTCATAACCAAAGGTTAATTTAAAAGACGGTTTTAATAATCCAAAATCAACAAATGATGATTTTTTAATAACCATTCCTGAAATTTGAAAGTTTTGATATGTTTGAAGGGTTTCATTACTTAAGATTCCCATTTCCGCAGCAATATTTAATGCGAAAGTCGCCTCATTTGTAAATCCAGCAAATTGACCTTTTTCATCCGTATCAATAACGATAGGTAAAAACGCGTCAACTTCAGGATGTGCAATTGTGTACTTCTCAACATTTTTAAACCAAATGTTTGAATACTCATCATCAAATTCAAATAATGAAATCCATTTAGATTCTGACGACCTAACACCGTGATTCACTTGTTCTGAAAAATTAGGGTCCTTAGTCCAAACAATTTTATTTACTTTTAAATCCCCAAAATCAAAACTACCTAAAAACTCAACTAAAGATGTTTCATCAGTATGAACAATTATTAGTTCATTAATTTTTTTTGTTTGGTTTTTAAGAGATGTGATTGCTTTTTCAAAATATTCGGCAAATCCATTTGCTTTAGACGATTTAATTGGTAGTATTACCGATACATCAAATTTTTCCATAGTATATATTTTTATTTTTTTTATTCTGTTGGGGTTAGTTTATTTAATTGTTCTTCAAAAGAGTTTAATCTTGTTTGAAGGAATCCGTCAAAAAGAGAAATCACATTTTTTTCAAAATCAGTTTTTGTGCTTGATTCATTTACAGTTATTAACATTGATTCGTACATTTTTTCATTAACATTGTCTTCTAACCAATTTTGTAAAAAGTCTGCAACAAAATCTACTATTTGATTTTTATTATTAATCCAAAGACCATTATCTTCGTTCATCCATGATGGTGCAAGATTAGGTACCAATCCTAATACAGGTACATTTGACTTCATTGACTCAAGAGGGAAGGTACCAAAAGAACTTGTCTCGTCTACCCATACAGAAAGAAAACAGTCTTGTAAAGCGTCCGCAAATTGTTTTTCGGTTAACCTTCTCATATCTCTGAATGTAATCCATCTATATTGAGGGAACTTAATGTAGAAATTTTTAATGATGTTCGCAGTATCTCTTTGTTCTCTAGTGTGAATCGCAATCATTGGTTTTGGTGGTAATGGTTGTAATCTAAAATTTTCCGAAATGTATGGTGGAATAATATCGATAGATACCCCTCTCATAACATTTGATATGTGTTCTTTTTGTGCCTCAGAAGTTGTTATACATTTGTAGAACCCTAATTGAGCCCAAGTTTGACCTGGTTGTAATGTTTCTAACATATGGTCATATGATTGACATAATACAATTTTACCACAAGGTAATTTTGTGATTTGACTCATAACAAACCCATAAAGTTCAGGAACAATTATAAAATCCTCAGGAGAAACTTCTAAGTTTTGACCTTCGATTGATTGATGAGGTAATTCCATATATTCACTACCTAACCATTCTGAAACACCTGTATAATCTGATTTTTCATGTAACATAATCATATTATATCCTTGTTTTGATAGGGTCACACCTAAACGGTAACTATAAGCAATTGACGCTTTAGCGTTGCCTTTAGTATCTTGAACTAAAAGATAGATTTTTGATTTCTTATCTTTCATATTCTGAATTGATTTTTCTACTTTTTTAATTTGTTCTTGATTCATATTTTTAGTATTTGTTTATTAATTTTTTATTTATCAAACTGTTAAACGCCAGTTTAAATGGTATAGATATCTCATTACTTTTCATGCCCAATGTTTCATCAATCTGTTCATTTTCGGTCATTAAAATCTCAATGAGTAGTTTAACCATATCATATTTAACCACACTTATATGGTTTTCAGAAACACCTGTAAAGTTTTCTAATGGGGCTGCGTTTGTAAACGACTCTATTTTGTCTAAATCTAAGTAATAGTGTTCTCCTAATATTTTTAACATGATATAATTTTTTTTAATTTGTCTTCCAATTCTTTAAGAGACTTAATAGTATGGGAAGTATTTATGTTTTTATTATAGTCAGTTTCATATTTAATTAATATTTTATCTGACGGATGTTCTAATAATAATGCGGGATTTGCCGTAAGTAAAAGGTCAATTTCGTCCCACATGGAATTAATTGTGTAATTACTATAAAATTTTATTTTTTCTAACTGACACCCAAACTTAGATATAAAAAATAAAGATGCTGGTTTAGATTTACCAATTTCATCTGAAACAATAATTAAATCATGGTTATCTCGTAAATTAACGTATACCTCATTTAAATCGTTGAATGTTGAGTATTCCGATGATTGTGAATGACCAAAAATTTCCATTGGGAATTCTTCGTATAAAAAGGAAAATAACTCCTCATCGTTTTGGAATTTAAAATGGTCCTTTAATATTAAACTATCAACGGGTAATATCATACCATATTCAAACGATTTCTCGTTCTCAATACCGTCAGTTTTATCAATTAAATATTTTTGGTATGTTTGTTCAATCTTCCCAATTGTATTCCTCAAAACCCCATTTATTTCAATTGCTATTCTCATCCGGTTTGTTTTATATTAAAATAATTATATATTTTTTTTTGTAAATATTTGATTTTTAAGAAAAATTAGGATATTTATATAATATATGGAAGAAAATAAAAGAAAAATTTGGTCGGAAGACGAAATTAATTATTTAGTGAAAAATTATTCGAATATTTTTAATTCTGAATTGTGTGAAATTTTGAATAGAACTGAGTTATCTATTTATGTGAAAGCAAATAAATTAGGGTTACATAAATCAAACTCTCATAAATCAAAATGTATCTCTAAAAGAAATAAAATGGTTGGTAGGGATTTAACCAAAGAATTATTAACCTCTCTCGCCAAAAATTATAAATCTAAATCAGAATTCCAAAAAAAAGACCCTTCAGCATATTCTACGTCAAGAAGAATGGGGATATTAGATGAGATATGTTCACATATGATTTCTAAATCTTTTAGTATCCCTGAAATAATTCTTAAAGATATTATTAGTAAATTGTATGTTACCGAAAACATTATTCATAATGATAGAAACATATTAAAACCATACGAACTTGACATATATTTACCCGGACATAATTTGGGATTTGAGTATAACGGTAAATTATGGCATCAAAAAAATAAAAATGATAAAATTAAATTAAAACTATCTAACGAAAAAAATATTAACTTGTTGGTAATAATTGAAAAAAGTAGGGATTATGAATCCGACATAAAAACTCAATTAATAGAAAATATTAATATGTTGGGGGTAGATATTACGGAATCCGATATAAAAAATATCGTAATACATAATCCTTATCAATTGGTTTATGACCTAAATGATTTAGAAAAAATATCCAAAAAATACAAGTCTTTTAAGGAGTTTTATAAGAAAGAATACCATGTTTACCTAAAAATAAGTAAATTAGGTTTAATCGATAAGTTCACAAAACATATGTGTTGTAGGAGAAAAAAAAGAGAGTTATCGGAAATAATTGATAAAGTTAAGAACTATGAATATCTGTCAGATTTAATAAAAAAAGATAAAGGTACTTACTTATATATTAAAAAACATAAATTAAACCATTTAGTAAAAGACCTTAAAAGATTAAGATGACTATCTAATCTTCGTACCTTTTTAATATTTCTTTAATAATTGGATTTCTCACAACATCGTCATTTCCAAATTGGAAGAGTTCTACATCATTAATATCTTTTAATTTGTACATTGCGTCGTACAAACCTGATTTTTCTTTTTGTTTAAATTTGTCCGACTGTTCTATATCTCCAGATATAAAAAATTTACTATTAAACCCTATTCTAGTTAAAACCATTTTCATTTCGGACGGAGTAGAATTCTGAGCCTCTTCAACCACTAAAATCGAGTTGTCTACATTTATCCCCCTCATAAAGGATAGGGACATAATTTCTATAAAACCATTTTCCTCAAGACTTTTAGTCGCTTCTTTGCCTATAATCTTATGAAGTAAGTAAAAAGATGCGTAAACATACGGGTCCATTTTTTCTCTTAAATCGCCAGGAAGACTACCTAATTTAGAATCACTACTCTCAACCGCGGGTCTAACAATAATTATTTTTTCGTAAGGAGTTTCTGGTCTCATTATTAAATCAATTGCCGCTTTCATGACTAAGTAACTTTTACCAACACCTGCAGGGCCGGAACAAATTGTTATCTGATTATTAGTTAATATTTGATAATATTTTTTTTGATTTTCAGATAAAAATTTTTCTTTACTTTTCTTTTTAATTATCTCAGTAATAAACTCTTTTCTATTAAAGATTTTTTTTGGTTTGTCAGGTGATTGAGTTTTATCCGGTTTGTTTTTTTGCATTATAAATTTTTTAATTTAAAGGTATACCAAATTACTATAATGTAAACTAATTTGATTTTTTAGGCGGAGATAATGTAGTTCTTCAGTTTGTCTAAATGTTTTACAACAAAAGGAAATAAGTTTTTTTGATAATCTTGATTTGATTTATTTATAATATTAGGGTCTTCATTTCTTGTTTGACTTTCATAGTGATAAGAGACCAAATTACCGTCATAATAATTATCATAACCTAATAAAATACATTTTAAATTTAACTCAACATCCTCAAAACAACTAATGTAGTTTTCATTAAAATAGTTACACTTCTCAAATACCAATTTTCGAATCATTAACAACGCTCCTGTACTACCAACAAGTTTTTTAGTAGATAAGGTATATGAGTAGTAACTTCGTAAGTTTAAATGAGAAATATGGAAGGATTGATTTTTATCTACAAATGTGACAATACCATCATGTTGTACCGTATTATCTTCAAAATGAAGTCGACAACCAACTGTTCCTGTTTTAGGGTTATCTTTAAATATTTTTAACATCCCATAAACAACATTATTTAATATTTTAATGTCATTATTACAGAATAAAACAAACTCGTAATCTTTGGTAATATGGTTTTTTACCACATCATTATTTATCTTAGCAAAATTATAATAATCGTATTCTAATAATTTAATATTACCAAAGGGTAATACTTTATTTTTAATCCACTCTTTTTCGGAATCTGACGACCCGGTATCGGCAATAAAAATGTCAAATAAGTCTTTGTTACAATGTTCGAAGAACGAAGACACACAATCAAATAAAAGATTAACTTTACCTTTTGTTGGAATAATAATGGCGACTTTACCAATATTTTTTAATGGTTTTTCTTTAATATTAGGAACATATACCTTGGTAGGTTTTAAATCTAATGGTAGTTTATGTCCCCATTTTTCTAAGAACTTAATTTTACTATCAAAAAATTCTTGATTTGGTTGGCCAACCGATTGGTGGGTAATTTCAAAAGAAGACGTTACACCAATTTTAACGCCATCTAAATAATTTGGTAAACAAAATGAATGGTCATAAAAATGAAACTTACCAATTGTTTCGTCAAAGTTATGTTTTATCTTAGTTTTATCAAACGATATAAAAAGCCCATCGATTGTTACGACAGGTATTAAGTGAGGTAGTTTTGATGAATAGTTATTTACCCATTTTTTACTTCCTTCAGGATGGTGATAAACTTGACCAACCATAGTTTGACCCATCCTTTCCCAATACACACCTGATTCAGGAAAATAACAAGAACCCGCCTTACCAATTACACCGAATTCGGGGTTATTAGAAAAATCCTCAATCAGACGTTTACCCCAATCTTTCTCTAACTTAATGTCATTATGACAACATACAACAATATTGTATATTGATTCTGAAATACCTTTATTGTAAAGTTCCGATAATGAATGTTCATTATGGTTAATATATTCTAATATTTGTGCATCTTTAAAACCAACAGTTTGTAACAAATGTTGTCTAAATTTGTCATTATATTCGGAATCTTTATGTGTTGAGTATATTATTGTTATCATTTTATTGTTTTTCAAAAATCATTAAAGTATTTCTAAAGTAAGAGCATTTATCTTCAGGAATTAATCTTACTGAATCACTCAATTCTTTAAGAAATTTAAACCCTAAATTTTTAATTAAAGGAAGAATTTCGTCATTATTTAACTCGTTATAATGCCCATACCCTCCTTGTCCTTTTACCGCCCAAGATAAAATTAAATATTTGTCACAATTATTTATAAAATTATTTAATAGTGTTTCCTGATATTGTTTAGGTATATGTTCCCCTACCTCTAAACATATGACAATACCTTTTTTTTCTAATAAAATTGGTTCAGACAAATTTAATTTTAATATTTCAAAATCATAATCAGTTTTCATAGGGTCGGCTTCAATACCTTTTAAATTTTTAAAACCTTTTAAATGTAAATCATTTAGATAATTACCTAATCCACAACCAAAATCATAAATTTGATAATCTTTATAGTCATTTAAAAAATCAGAAATCCAATTACTTAAATTTGGACTATGTATGTGGTGACTAGTTGAGTTTTCTTTAGTCCAATAACCTGTTTCGTGTATCATATTATATCATTTATTTATTTATTTTAACAAACCAACAATCGTTTTCAATCTTATCAATATTTTCAAATATCTCATCAACCGCAGTTTTGACTCCATCCCAACTTTTATAATCGTGACCTGACATAATTCCCCCATTTTTCATTTTAGGTAACCAAGATTTAATATCTTTAATTACCGATTCATAACTGTGTCCAGCGTCTATAAAAATCACATCAACACTATCATCATCAAAATTATTTGACGATTCGTACGATTTACCCACAATAACATTAAAATGTTCTTTTATGTGTTTAGTGTTTTTACTAAACTCCTCAAACATTTTGGAAACGTCCACCTTTTTGTACGCTAATATTTCATTATTATCGTTAGAACCGCTATCCCCCTCAAACGTGTCAATAGTGTTAAAGTTAATAGATATATTTCTATTGATTATTTCTGTTACAATAAATGAAGTTGATTTTCCTTTATATGCGCCTAATTCTACAAACACACCATTTTTTGGTGTTAATTCTAATAAATCAAGGTATTGTTTTTCCATATTAAACCAACCTTCTAATTCTTTGTAGTTATGTTCCATATTTGTTTATTATAATAATTTTATTAAATGTTTATTTGTTTCTTCGTAGTATTTTATAATACTTTCACTACTAAATGAGTAGTGAATCCCCCATCCTTTTTTTTTATTATTTTCACTAAGTCTCTCACCAAACATTTTATGTCTATTTACAGTATATGTGGGGCTTAAATATTTGTAATGTAACAATCTATACTCAGTATCATTATACTTCACATCATTATTATACTCCACAGGATGACAACCATGTGAGCCAACTGAATAATTAATTTCTTTGATGAACTTTTTATTAAATAAAATACATTTATCAAACCTTGAATCCTTAAACCCATATTTCATGTTTTTAATGTTAATTATCTCATCATTATTCATTAATGAATAACCAATCGGTTTTACGATATTAGTTAATTTTTTTTCCTCGTTAATTAATTGACTTTCATTAATTTCAATAAACTCATCACAATCACATACAATTACCCAATCAGTTTTTGAATTTTTCCACGCATTATTTTTAATCTGTAAATAAGTTTCGTCACTTAATTCATTGTTAGTGTCATATGGAATAACATTACATCCGTATTTTTTTGCGATGTCTACTGTTAAATCAGTCGAATAATTATCATACACGTTAATCTCGCAGTTTGGGAATATTTTTCTATAATGATTAATGAAAAATTCAATCATAACTTCCTCATTGTAAGTTATTGTATAAACTGTGACCATATTATTTAATTATTTTAACCCCTAATTTTTTATGACAACATACAACAATATTGTATATTGATTCTGAAATACCTTTATTGTAAAGTTCCGATAATGAATGTTCATTATGGTTAATATATTCTAATATTTGTGCATCTTTATGGGTTGAATAAATTATTGTTATCATAAATTTTATTAAATTTTTTAAACAAGTTTTATTAAATTCCTTGTGTTCATATCCCTATAATATTGTCTAAGTTCTGATTCGTGTTTAGCATAGTGATATGACCAACGCATGCTTTTATTTAAATCAGATAACCTATCGGCAAATAATTTATATCTTGATACTGTATACTCCACACCTAAGTATTTGTAGTGTAACATATTATATCTATGTTCACTATATTTTACTTCTCCATTAGGATGTGATATGTGACAACCAGGTTCGTACTTAATATTATTTATTTTTCTTTTATTAAATAATAAAGTTTTATCATAAAGTGTGTCTGAAAACCCTAAATTAATCTTACCAATATTAATAGTATCACCTGTGTTTACCATATGATAACCTATAAATTTAAACAAAGTTGTTCCTTTATTAGATTCGTTTATTAAATCATCTTGTGTTATTTGAATTAGTTCATCACAATCACAAACAACTACCCAATCCGTTTCAGACGTTTTCCAACATTTGTTCTTTATTTCTAATAAAGTTTTCTCGTCAAAAGTATTATTTGTATCATAACTTTGTATTTCACACTCAAAACTTTCCGCAATCTTTACGGTATTGTCTGTGGAGTGATTGTCGTAAATTTTAATGATACAATTAGGGAAAATTTTACGGTAATGATTGATACAGAATTCTATAAACACCTCTTCGTTATATGTTATTATATATACTGTTACCATATTATTTAATAATTTTAAACCAAGAACCATCGTTATATTTTTTGTCAGGTAAACCCAACATCTCCTCAACCGCAATCTTAACTCCTTTAATGTGTGGGTGTTGATTACAAAATTCAATATCGTCATAATAATCATGGCCCGATATAACTTTTTTAGTTAATGGGCTCCAATGAATTATATCATTTTTTACACATTCATATTTATGACAAGCGTCAATATATACTAAATCACATTCAATCCCTACATTAGTAGATAGACCTTTAATTTTTGTAATATTATCAACCATACTCATACGTAAATCAAATTGTTGTTCAACGTCAGAATAGTCAACATTACTACAAGTATCTGAATCATCAAAACCACCTTCCCAAGAATCAACACAAATTATTTTTCCATTAGGAAATTCTTCGGCAAAAATTAAACTACTTTCGCCCATATACGAACCAAGTTCAACAATAGTTGGTGAATCTCCAATTATTTCTCTCACTTCCTTACAGAAACGTCTTAATTCTTTATTCAAATAAGTCCCCTTAGGTCTCATAATTTCTTTTAAAATATTTTCCATATTAAACGCCTGTTGAACCAAACCCTTTATCTGCTCGGTCTTTTTCTTTTATTTGATTTTGTTGTGATAAATTAACCCATTTACCATTAACCACAGGACAAAGAACCGCTTGAGCAATTTTCATTCCTTTAGTAATTGTTACAGGGTAATTGTTAGTATTAAAAAGGATACCTTTAACTTCACCTGTATAACCATTATCAACAGTTCCTGGTGAATTTAATGTCATTAATCCTTGATTAATTGCTAATCCACTTTTAGACCTAACTTGAATTTCATATCCATCTTTAATATCGAATGATAATCCTGTTGGGATTAATGCTCTACCAAATGCTGGTATTATAATTTCTTCGGTTGAATGTAAATCAAAACCTGAATCAGTTTCATAGTTATACTTTGGGTCAAAAGCGTCAGGATGTAATTTAACATATCCCAAGTCTAACTTTGGTGTGTAATTGTTCATTTCCTTTTCCAAAGATTTAACATCAAGACCATACTCTTGTAAAATCATGTCATAATCTAGTTCATTGTCATCATGTTGATTTAACCAATCTTGTAATTTATCGGATTGTTCTTTTAGTGAATCTATATCCATTATTCTAATTTTTTTAATTTTTTTATCACATCAATTAATACTTGAACATCTTTTTCGCAGTATTCTGATATCTCTTTTAACATATTTTTATTCCAATACGAATCATGTACCTTATCACCAGTCACTTCGCCATTTTTTGGTGATGGAACTTCCATACAAGTACACATTAAGTCCAATGACCCAATTGATGTATACGAACCGTATTGCCAAATTTCTTTAGTATCAATAGCCTTTATCTCCCACGGTTTAGTGTCGTATGACGGAAGTATTGATGATGGTAATAAACCATT
>Ga0315294_10002984_pt1 | contig 18386 bp, 5 predicted proteins | sample YL17G13_40_MG_FD_203626 | JGI IMG/M metagenome (GOLD analysis project Ga0315294, IMG submission 203626) | Sediment microbial communities from Yellowstone Lake, YNP, Wyoming, USA - YL17G13_40 | ecosystem: Environmental > Aquatic > Freshwater > Lake > Sediment | place: USA: Wyoming | collected...
AGATGTTATCCGGTATCTGCCAGAGGTAGGATTGATTGCTTGCATTTTCGTAAGAAGATATGGGATACCAGGGCGGACTGCCGCTGTTAAGAGAATAAGATAAATTTACGAACTCAATCGCGCCGCCCGGCTTCCAGGTAATACTGTAAGTATCGTTTACTTTAAGGGTTATGTCAGTGGCATTAGGCGTAACTAAATTTACAGAACCTTTTACGGTAAAATTCTGAGAATAACCCACAGTGTTGGGGCTGTGAGTAGCATCAGCGTCAGAGATTTTAATCATGGCCCCATATGCGGAAAGCGGAGTGGTGTTATTGATGGTCCAGTTGTAGGTGCCTGAGCCTTCTGTGCTGCCCGTGCCTGCTGAGGTGTTTAAGATTACATTAGACCAGGGGCCGAAGGTCAGATTAGGAGAGTATTGTATCTTAACATAACTTATGGGGCCGACATAGGTCCAGTTAATGGGATATTTAGCGCTTGCGCTTACATTCCAGACTATAGCCTGAGGTGGCGAACTAACTATAATGCTACCAGTGATATTAAAACCGCTGCCAAGTGACTCATTATAGTTATCGGGGTTGATGGCGCTGGCTACGCGCATCCTGCAGTTGGAGCAGATGGTATCATTAGGCACTGTCCAGTTTAAGCCGCCGGGGTTATTATAGGTGCCTAAAGGCTTATAAGCAGTGCCGTTATGGTAGGAAAGATTGACCTGCGGCAGGGCCTTGCTACTGGAGGTGCTCCAGTTAATGTCATAAAACTCTCCTGCCGCTAAAGTTGTTCCGTTCTCAGGGTTGAGCACATCAATGGTTTCGTTGATGCTGAAATTATTGTTGGAGATATCCCAGACGATGTCTTCGTTATCCGCATCAGCCACCTTTATACGGCCAGCTACCGTAGCAATCTCCGGCGCCTCCAGAGTCGTAGAAAGATTTAATGCAGGAAGTATTTTCTCCGTATAATTATACTGGCCATTCTCTCCGGTAGTGGAGTAGTATATCTTTACATTACCCGTAACATTATCATAGCTCCAGGCAACAGTATAATTGTTAAAAACAGTCCAGTTTTCTCCGCCATTGGGCTGGCCGACCGTCACCCTGCCGGTGAGGTTAAATTTCGCAGATTCGCCGTATACCAATGACTGTGCGTTATCTGAGATATTTATCCGGGCAATCCTGCTTGCCCTGGGAGGAGCGCCGAGATTCCAGACATAGGTATTTTCACCCGGGATAACATCCACGCTGCTATTAATGGTGTAAGGATAAGTTTCCCCGTCATCAACAGAATAGCGGAGCTTCACAGTTGCGACAGAGCCGCTGATATTCCACTTAATCAGGTTATTGCTGCTTAAGACAGGTATGTTTTGGTACTGAATCGGCTGGGTAACCGTAATAGCGGGCCGGATAGAAAAGTTAAAGTCCGACTCATCCCATACGTTGTTCAGATCACTTTCGTCGTATACCCTCACCTTGCAGCTCTCGCTCTTTATGTTGCTGGGTATATTATTCCAGGTGTAATTACCCCAGCCTTTGCCTTCCGGGCCTGTCTGAGTAGTATTTTTTATCAGGTGTTCGGTGGTGCCGTCAAAGAGTTTTAAAGTGACATTGCCTACTGTGCCTGTGGCTATCCAGTAAATAGTTTTGTTGTCTCCTACATACCAGATTGTCTCCGGGCCTCCGTTAGGCGAATCTACGGTTAGGATGCCTTTAATGGAAAAGTTTTGTTGTGAGGCATCATTTACAGGGATGCCGCCTATGCTGGTTACCTTGACCTTTACAGTATCGGAAATATTATCGCTGACTGTCCAATTGGGATAAGGCGGATTTTCAGCCAACCAGCTATCCTTAATCAGCCAGGTCTGGGATTCATCCACAAAGCCATTGGTTGAACCTTCGAGCTTGATATAGCCGATGGAGCCGTGCCTTGTCCAGTTGATATCAATCTTCTGTCCCACAGAATAGGTAGTAGAATAATCCGGATAAATCAAATTAATAGAACCTTTTATAGTGCTGGGTGAGCCGGTCTCATTCTTGACATTGGGGTTATTGGCATCTTCTACTTTAAAATAAGCCTGCGGCGTCGTGGTAATATTATCCCCGACAGGCCAAGGCATGCTCGTAGAAGTAATATTCTCGCCAATACGCTGCCAAGTCTCAGTGCCATTCTTAAAATAGACATGGAATTTTAAAATATCGCCGAACTTGGTCCAGGAGATAGTATAGTTAGAATCTACAACCATCGTATCGCCTGTCTCAGTATTGGGCGTCACTAACCACACGCTTCCGATAATAGAGTTATTGCTGTTGGAAGTATCGGCATCAGCGTCAGTAGGAGTAAGCGGGCTGACTTTTACCTTTACAAAAGTAGAAGTAGTATTGGGTATAATCCAATCAACGCCCGCGGTGCCGTTGGTTGCGTTCACATTATCCCCGCCTGAGACAGGGGTCCATTCTCCTGCGCCGCCGTCCAAGCAATATTCCAGCTTACAATTACCTATAGTCCCTACAGTATCCCACTTTATCTTATAGGTACTATTTATAGGCAAAGGCTCTGCGCCGTCAGGCTGCTTAATGGTGAGCTTGCCTTTAATCTTGAATAGTCCGCTAGAGACATTATAGGTTTCATTATCAGTATATTTGGAGATGCGTATCTTGCAGGTAGGAGATATGGTATCGGGAATAGTCCAAGGGTGCTTTTCGCTGGATGCGGTGATATTGGTAATATTATAAGAATAGTTTCCGCCGCTATCCATAGAATACTGAATCCTTACCAGTTCTCCTTCATCAAAATCAAACCCCTTGCTTGTCCAGTTGATGTATCTATATGTCTCATTAACCACCCATTCAAACGTGCCGTTAGGCGCGGTTACTTCTATGCTGGGCTTGACTTTGAAATTGTAGTCTGAAGAGGCAAAAACCGTATTATCCCATTTATCGCGGATGTAGATGCGCATCTGGTCGGAAACTGCGCTGGAATAGCTGCTAGGTATATGCCAATTATTCCCCTTTAAGCTGCCGTTGGTTTCATTTATATATACGGTTGGAGCAGGGGAGCTGGAATTATTATAATAGAGCCAAACAGTGGGGATATCTCCGGTCATATCCCACTGAATAGGAAGATTGGTATCCACGCGATAGCTCAGGTTCGTAGCATTAGGCTCAATAAGAGTGAGTGTGCCTCTGATACAGAACCCCCGCGAATCTGAGGTAGCACTGTAAGGGAAACTCACGCAAGAAATATTAATCCTTCCTTTAGTGCTGGTAGTAAAATCTGAAGGTATGGACCAATTATAATACCCATCCGAAGCATTTACGGGTGTCGCGGTAACGGAAATGGGGTAGCCATCGTCTCCACCATTGCCGGAATACTTTATATTTACCTGGCCTATGTTTCCGTGCGTATTCCAGGTTATATTGCAGTTAGAGCCCGTATGGAAGTAATTGCCATACCCAGGCGTCTTAACTTCTAGGCCGCCTTTAATGGAGAAAGGCTGCGAATAAGCTACTACCCCGGCATAGTTATTGCTTACTATCTTTAACTTACTATTGCCTGAGCCTATTTGGTTAGGTACTAGCCAAAGCCTGGATAATTCGCTAGTATTATTGTTTAGTGTAAAATTCCAGTCTAAACCGGTATTATTGGAATAAGAGACATTGACATTGCCGATGTCGCCGAATTTTTCCCAGGTAATAGTAACATTGTCATCAACAGTAAAAGTCTCACCGCCGGTAGGATAGGTAACGTTAAGGCCGCCTTGAATAGTGAAATTAGCGCTAGACATCCCTGAGGCATTTATCTTATCATAGCAACTGCTTACATTAATCCTTGTAGCATTACCGATTAAATCCAGGACTGTCCAGGGATAATTGGTCTGCAATCCGCTGCCATTATTGGAATAGGCTATCCCAAAAGGAGAGCTCCAACTCTGGCCTGCATTGGTAGAAATGGAAAGGTTCACCGTGTCCACTGTCCCATAAGTTGTCCACTTGATAGTAGTGTTATTGCCGACGGTAAGGGTCTGGCCGCCGGAAGGATAATCAACCATAATACGAGGCACAATATAGAAATCATTGGTAGAGTTATCATAAACTTCCTGGTCATCCATTAAGGTAATTTTAACCCTCATCCGGCCGCATTTGTAACCATTGTCCTCCGGGCAGGGCCTGCCGCTTAAATTCATTGCATCCGGAATCTGCCAAGAATGGGTTAGGTTGCCAGAAGGGATATTGTCGGCAATGGGGTATGGGTAGCTTCCGCCGCCATTCACAGAATAAGAAAGCGAAACATTACCCATACTGGAAGCGCTCCTCGTCCAGTTGATATCATAATACTGGCCTACCTGCCAGACTAATCCTGCAATATCCGGTTGAGTAAGATTGAGTATTCCTCTGATAGTAAAATTATCCTCTGATGCATCAGGGTCAGCATCGCTGGCAGTAACAGGAGAAATCTGCACCCTTACCTTAGTGCTTACATCATTGGGAATGGTCCAGTTCTTCTTATAGCTGCCATCGGGCACCCCGCTAGCATTGATATTCGTGGCAATAGATTTGGAATAGGGTGTGCCGCCTGTCGTGGTATAATACAAATCCACCTTATCAATATCAGTTCCGTTTCTTGTCCAGGTAATATTAATTTCATCGCTTAGATTAAACTTTTGGCTAGAGCCGCCATTAGGATAAGTTAAATTAAGAAACCCCTTCACATTAAAGTTGTCATCGGAGACGGCAGAAACATCACTGTAATTTAAAGAGGTAATATTTATTTTATAGAGATTGTTTAAAGTTAAGTTCTCGGAAAGATTCCATTCAAATTTGCGGTCCGAGGCATCTACGCCTCCGGCTGGGGTAATGTTATGGCTCGGCGGATAGGTAGCTCCATCGTCGGAATATCTGATCTCCACTTTTCCGATACTTCCGTTATAGCTCCAGTTAATCTGATAGGGCCTGTCCACTATGAAGGTCTCGCCGCCATTAGGATAGTCCACATCAATCCTTCCTGCAACCTTAAATAGGCCTGAGGTAGCTGAGGCATTGGGATTTACAGTATCGCGGTAACTAGCAACTTTAATCGTGGTATTGTTACCTATAATATTATCCACCTTCCAGGTGTAATTGGTCTGCGTGCCGTTAGGCCCGTTATTATAAGCAGTAGTATTGACAGGATACCAGGGCCCTCCTGTGCCGTTAGTGGAATAATAGAGGTACACTTTATCCACTGTCCCGTAGGTAGTCCAGGTGATGTTCGTGTTGGTATCTACGACAACCATATCACTGGTTGCCGGTTTATTCACAATAAAATAAGGCGTGATATAGAAGTCGTTCGTAGAATTATCCAAGACGTCTGAGAATTGGTCAGAAGAAATCTTAATCCGCATCTGGTCGCATTTGTAGCCGCTGCCCGGGCAATTGGGCATAGTGATACACATTATATCAGGCACTGACCAGGGATAGTTAGGAAGAGTAGAAGACACATTAGTGGCTACGGTATAAGGATAAGTCTTGCCTCCGTCAACAGAATAATTAATGGTTAAATTGCCCATATCGGCGCTGGTCGTCCAGATAATGGGATTGCTTTTGCTTACCTGCCAGACGATGCCAGCTTCGTCCGGCGAGGAAAGTTCTACCGTAGCCTTTACGCTGAAATTAGTAGTGGAATTATCATAAATAATGTCTTCATAGCCCATCTGGTAGATTTTAACCCGCGTGCTATTACCTATCGCCTCAGCCGGTATCTTCCAGGTATAATTATAACTCCCCGGCGGATTACCGGTTGAATTCACGCCGGTAGTAGTATTGATAGGACCGGTATAGGTGCCGCTGGCGCCACCTTGCGTGGAATACTTAAGTCCTATATTTCCTATGTCTCCGGTCTTAGTCCAGGAGATATTTATGGTCTGATTAACAAAGAAACTGTTGCCTCCAGTAGGATAGCCCAAATCTACCGAGCCCCTGATGGCGAATCCTACTCCTGCCACGCTCGTGATGGAGAAGTTATCGTCCGCCTTTCCGCTTAAAGCCACTGCCTTTATCCGGTAGTGGGTCTCAGGAGTAGCATTTTCTGGAACAGTCCAGGAGGTATAACCCACCCCCATAGCACCAGGACTGATTCCTGCCTGGGGAGTAATGTTATTTGCAGAGGGAAACTCAGCGCCATTGGGCGTAGAATAATAAAGCATAATATTGCCGATATCGCCGCCATAAGTCCAGTTCACCTCATAGGGGCTTCCTGCCACCAGAACATCGCCGTATGCGGGCCTGGTGAGGTTTACCCTGCCTTTAATGGTGAAATTAACCGGAGAGCTATCATTCATTTCCGGAGTGTAAGTATCGCGATAAGCCGCTATTTTTACTCTTGTGCCATTTCCAATGGCATCAGGAACAGGCCAGGAATAAGTTCCGTTATTAGTCACGTGGTTTTCAATAGTGTGATTATAATTGTCACCACCGCCATTCATAGAGTAACTAAGATTAACATAGGGAATAGTCCCTAAAATGTTCCAGCTAATATTTTCATTTGACGCTACTCTCCAGGTAAGCTCGGTAATAGGGGTGTTGAGAGTAAGCTTTCCTTTAATAGCGAAAAAGTTATCCGAGGCATCAGAGGTATTCTCGTCAGCAGAAACATTAAAACGGAGTATCTTAATCTTAACCGCATTAGAAATAGAATCATTTACCTTCCAGGGATATCCCTTGGAATTAGCCGGCCAATCAGAGACAATGGTATAGGGATAAGTATCTGAACCATTAGTCATAGTATATTTAAGGGTGACATTAACTATGCTACCCGTATAATCCCAGACAATATTCATTGTGCCATTGACAAAAAAGTCCGCTGTCCCATTAGGCTGAACTAAATCCAGGAGTCCTTTTATGGCAAAAGGGTAAGGCGAATCCGCATAGACATCAGTAGAATTAGTCCAATATATCCTCACCTTGGCATTACCATCAGTGAGGTCATCGGGAATAGTCCAGTTATAAGGAGAACTTGCCTGGTTTCTCTCTGCGTCAGCACCCACAAGTTTTAATGCTCCGGTTTGATTAGAATACTTGAGGGTCACGTTGCCGATTGTGCCTGTCACTGTCCAGGTTATATTAGTAAAGTTACCTACACGGTAAATCTTGCCCGGAGTCTCTCCCGGAGTCGCTACAACTATACTGGGTAGTATCCTAAAAAATGTGCTGGATATGTCACTTACAGAGGTATCTCCCTGATATGTTATGCGTATCCTGGCCTTAGTCGTGACATTATCTGGAATAGTAGGCAGCCAATCCCATTGCTTATTGGCGATACTGACATTTGTATCTAAGGTGTGGTTATATCGGCCGTTGTCATCAAGCAAGTCTATGGTTAAATTATCCAGGCAGGTGCCATTATATAGCCAGCTCACATATTTATCAGTGCTCCCTACTGTCCAGTCCTCACCGCCTATAGGCGTGGTCAGCGTTAAATTAGCTTTAATGATAAGCGGATAATTTCCGGTATCGTTAACCGCACCCGGAGCTGTATCACCCTGGCCAGCAGAACTCACTAATTTGGATATGCAAATCCTAACAGAGGCGTTATTGGCAATGGTATCGTTTACTGTCCAGTTATATAGGCCTGTGCCAGCGGTTTGATTAGCAGGATTGATGCCTGTGCTATTGGTAATGCGTAGCCAGCTTCCGTTATCTTCAGAATACCAGCAGTGAACGCTATCTATCTGCCCAAAGAGTGTCCAGTTAAGTTTAACCTTATCACCCATGCGCCAGGTATCAATTTGTGCATTAGGATAATCTGCTTGTAGCGAAGGCTTGATGCTGATAGTCCCTGACTCGCTGGAAAGCTGGGCGCCTGCATCCTGTACGCTTTGAACCCTTATCTTAACAGAGTCGTTAAGCGCGGCTATAGGAATACTCCAGTTATAAAAACAGTTAGTGGCATTGGCAACAGTAATATTAGTATAATTCCATGCTGTTCCATTAAAGAAAGCATATGCCAAAGTAACATTGTCGCTCGTCCAATTTCCTGATTTAGTCCAGGTGATATTCTCATATGACTGGGCAAGCCAGATATTACCACCGGTAGCGTTAGGATAGGTCAAGGTTAATATTCCTTTGACGGTAAAGTTAGCCGTAGAATTATCAAACAAATGCGCCGGATCGCTGGAAGCGGCAATCTTCACCCTCAACTTGCTACTGGTGTTAGAATAAGGCGGACTCCAGCGATAGGAACAGTTATTGCCCGTGCAATTGGTAGCCTGAGTAATGGTATTATTGATTATAAAAGGATAATTATCTGCTCCGCCATCTTCAGAGACCGTTAGAGCAAATGTGGCACTGCCAAAATCACCTTGCTTTGTCCAGTTAATGTATCTGTTTGTATCTGTAACCACCCAATTCTCGTTGCCATCAGGCACAGTTACATTAATTACGCCTAATATGGTAAAGCATCCGGATTCGCTTTTTATATTATCAGGGAAATTGCTGGCATTTACTCTTATTTTGAAATTATTGCCGTATTTTACCGGCACTGTGTAGTTACGATAGCACTCACTATCGTTAAAACAGCTAGAGTCATTCTCGGTTAAATTAGCTGAATCAATTCCATAATAGGTATTGCCGCCGTCTTCTGAAAGCGCCAGGTTAAATGTGGCGTTGTAATAGGTGAAATTACCGTACCTGGTCCAGTTTATGGTTTTGTTTTCTCCGATATTCCAAGTAGCTCCGGTCGCAGGCGAAGTCACATTGAGTTTGCCTATCATATTGAAGTTCTGACTGGAACTCGTTATAGTGGGATAATAGTTTATAGTTACGTTAATTCTAGCGGTGGTGTTAAATATATTGGGAATTGTCCAGTTGTAATAGCAGTTATCGATTGCATAATTGCAGCCACAGGCCTCCTGGGTTAAATTACTGGCATTATAATAATAGGTGGTGGTATTACTGGTATTATTATAGTAGCTGGTATTAAACAGGGGTAGCCAGGTGCCTCCTCCGTCAGTAGAATAGGTAAGGTTAAAGGTGGCATTTTCATTAAGGTTAGTGGTATTAATATCACCCTTTTTTGTCCAGTTGATGGTGCAGTTTTCTCCCAGATACCATTCTGCGTTGGGCTGGGGGTCAACTAAGCTAACATTTGGTTTAATCTCAAAATCATAATTGGAGGTATCCCAGTTTCTGGTGGTGTTGTTAGCCACTGCATTCATATCCGTATCTACCAGCGCAATCCTGCAATTCGTGCCAATGGCATTACCAGCGCCAGCCCTATTGCCTATTACCCAAGTATAGTTGCCGGAATTATTGGTGACATTAGAGGCATTTAAAAGGGACTTAATCACTTTATTATAATTGTCAATATTATCGCATCCTGAGGTGCAAAGTTTAATGCTTAAGTTATGATATCTGCTGGAATCCGAATGATACCAGGAAATAGTCTTATTTTGCCCCACTTGCAAAAGAGTGGTTCCATTATCCGGGCTGGTTACATCCAGAGGCGGAAATTCCACCACAAAATAGGAGATGTTTATTCCGGGTGTGGTAGAGCCTCTTACAAACCGGAGATTAGTGGCGGTAGTAAGGTTAGCGCGCAGCCAGACATCATCTAAATAGTCGGTAGCATCGGCATCCGCGCCAACTGAATCGGAAAATAATACCATGCTTCGCGTCCTGTCAACGCTGGTTATAGTTTCGTCAATGGTGGCATTGCTTGCGCCTTCGCCAACACTCCTTCTACCTTTTTGAACATAGACCTGGTTTGCAAAAACAGGTACAAACCAGGAGATATTTAAACTATAGGTACTGCTATTTCTAGTAAAAAGCAAGTTCTCGGCATCCACCAATTGCCCATCTAACACCCACCGGCCCTCAATTCCGGCCAAGTTAGCATCATAGGTTTGAGCAGGACCAAAACCTGACTTTGCAGTAAAAGCAAGAAACGACTTGCCCACAGTAGCTGCACTAAGGCTAGTATCAGTAACAGAAGTGGCATTGATTAATTCTTTAGTGCCATTCTGGACAGTGACGTCCCGGTCAAGCTGTATTACCTGATAATAGAGGTCATTATTATACAAGCTCTCGCCTCTTTTGATGCGTAAGACTGAGTCATTTTTAAAATCCACCATAAACATACTTCTCTCATTTTGAGCCTGGCCGTTACCGGTATAAGTCCTCCAGCTTAAAAGCGGAAATGACCTGGATAAATTTAAGGTAGCAGGAAGGGTGATTGTTTTATTATAAGCAGTTTCAGAAATAGTGGTCATCCCGGAATACACATCTGCTCCTGAGACAAACTCTATAACCCTGTAGTTTGCCGTAGTGGCTACACCGCCGCCGCCGCCAACGCCGAATCTGGCAATAAGCAAATGCGTGGGGTCGTCAATCATCCCTAGAAGATAATCAGCAACGGAGTTGTCTGAAGCAGCGCTATTTGTGACAATTACAAATGATTTAGTTGTATCTAAAGCAACTCCGCCGAGAAGGGAATCGGCAGTGTTAAGATCGCCATTAGGATCCTCAAGGTCCACTGATACTGCCTCAATACTATTAGAGAGCGTAACATCACCCGTGATGACTCGTTTCACCTGGAAGGCCTCAGCATTGCGGACAAACAAAAATAGCCCGGCGGCTAAGATAACCGACCAGGCTATATTTAAAAATATCTTTTGCTTTTTAATCCTTTGCGGCATTTTTATTCTTGTGCTTCGCTTTTTAAAACCCCTTCTCCCTGAGGCTCTACAGGCAGCGGCCTGGGAGTGCCTTTCCTGACAAATCCAACTACTTTTGCCTTACGGCTGATATCTTCCCTTTTAGTGTCATACAGGGTATAGTCTTCCTCGTATTTAACCCTGACTATATCTCCTTTTTGTACTTCGGCTACGCTTCTTAAATGCTCTAGTTGTATATTCTTCTTATTCCAGGGCAGGAGTATCTCATATTCGTCTCCTGTCTGCGGGTCGCGCTGGTACAATACGGAAATATACTTATCGTTCATCCAGGTTATTTCTCCCACTACTTCTTTACCCGTAGTAGTATGTTTAACTATTCTTTCTCTCTTTCCTACAGGCCCCTGACTGAATGCTGTTCCTCTTAAACTAAAAACTAAAAGACAAATTAAACTAAATCTTATTTCTTTCCTTATCATCTTTATCCTCTTCTTACCTATATATTACCTTTTCTTAGCCGGCGCTTCAGCTTTTGGAGCCGGAGGTGGTGGCGCATTCATCCCAAAAGAATATTCCTCTATTAGCCCGCTAGCCGCATGCATATTCATTACGCCTGTTAAATCCGCTCCTCTTAATTCCCCCCTCCAGAAAGCCAAATCCTCATGCTCTGTCGCCTGCATTGTCTCCCAGACCACCAGCCCGTTATCATATACAGTCATGGTGTAATTGGACTCTGCGAAACCCTTTGCCGAAAAAACCTTTGAAGATACCTTGCCGCCTTTAAAAGTCAAAACATCGCTTACAACCGGCAGTTTCTTGCCCAGGGAGACTCCCGAAGGATACAGATAGATAATCCATTCTTTGCTGTTTAACAAATCCGTTGCCTTCTGGCCTGCCTGTCTCTTAGCTAATTCCCGAACTGTCTTTTCTGCTTCCATCTTTGCCTTTGACTTCTCTGCCTGGCGGTCAGCCGCCCCCACTAAGGCATAAGGCGCAAATACCAGCCCAAAAACCACTGTAGCCAAAACTACTTTTCTCATCTTTACCCTCCTTTTCTGTAAATCTTTATATTGGCATCCTGTTTTAATTTCTTTATCCATTCATTTAACCCTTCGTATTTCTTCATTGCCGCTACCTTATCGTGGTAGGAATATTTTAGTTTCGTATATGCTGCCTCATCCGCTAGCCTTTTTGCCAGGACCTTAAACACCCCGTAACCCTTATAGATAGGCGCGGCCTGATAAATATTGCCTATGCCCATCTTCAGCATCTTGTAAAGGTCATCCCGCGGGATTTTCCATATATCTATAAGGAAGATCAACGTTACAAGCCCGGGGCGCCTGAAGTTATTCGGCGCCTTGCCCTTTTGCTCATCCCAGAATTTCGAGTCTTTTAAAACTTTATTATGGAACTCATCGGCGGCTTCTTTCGTATCGAATTGCGCTAATTCTAATTCTATGCTATCCTGTTCATCCAGGAATGCTTCGTGCGATTCTTCTTCTGAAACCGCAGGCGTAAAACTATTCATTACCTCATCGCGCAGTTTTTTAAGCTGCAGGAGATGGTTAATTTGATTTTCAAAAAGCTCCGCCTCCTCCCCTGTCTTTTCTTTTACCCATTTTGTATAAGCGTCTTTATCTTTCTTCCAGTCAAATGCGGCCTTCTCCTCTTGAAGAACCCTGGCAATCTCTGCGTCGCGCTCTTGTTTAGTTACGGCGCTATTCCTGCGGAAGGCCTCATAAGAAAGCACTAACTGCTCCCAGATAACATCCTCTAATTCCTCCTGGGTCTTAGGCTGCGGCCCCCATTTATTGCCAAAAACCATCAACGTCCTTTTTACGAAATAATAATTATTCACAGGGACCGGCGATTCAAAAATTTGTCCGACAATGGGGGCTTCTTTTTCTGCTGTCGGCTCCTCGCTAAAAGCCAAAGGCCTAAAATATAAACAGAGAAAAATAACAAAGCCTACCGATATATTGTTGCTCCTGGCCATTTTACTCCACCGGCTTCTGGCCGCCCCATGACTCACAGGTAAGGATATATTTCTTGGCCCAATCTACGTCTTTATCGTCTTTTTTGGCGTTTCTTAAATATTGCCTGAAATGTTCGACTGCCTTGGGACTGTTCCTTAGGTATTCGGCATAGATATAACCTAAATTAAAGTGCGCATAGGCATCTTCGGGGTTCAATTCCAGGGCCTTTTCAAATTCAGCCGTCGCCCGCGCATATTCTTTCTGCTGGGTATAAAAAACACCCATATTGTAATGTATGTTCGCGGTCCTTTTTATGAGCAGCTTATTCTGACGGGCAAGTTCAGCAAATTTAGTGGGCAGCTGCCCTACGCTTGCCTCAAATTCCTTATTTTTCTTGATTGCCTCGGCATAATTTTTATTAAAATTCTCTACCTGTTTGTTTAAAAGGCTTACCTCTTGCTTTAATTTAGATTCGCTGGTTTTTAGTTTATCAATCTCAGCATCTTTTTGCTTCAGGCTGTCCGCCAGGGTGTTCTTTGCGCTTCTTAAAGAAAGGTTCTCCTGTTCCAGGTTCTTTAAGCCGGATTTATCTTTCTCTTGTTCTATTGTCTCTTGTAATTGTTCTTTTTCTTTAATGAGCTGTTTTTGGATGGTTTGGAGGTCTTCGATTTGCCCTTTCAAGGCGAGGCCCTGTTCGAGGATTTCCTCTTTTGTTTTCTCAAGCAATTGCATATCTTTTTTGGTATTCTCTAAAGAAACTTCGAGTTCTTTCTTGCGTTCGTTCTCAACCAACAAGCCCTTCATACGCAAAAACAGATTATCGCGCTCTGAGATAAGTGTGCCGTAATCCCTCTGTAATTTTGCGTAATCTTTCTGCATTATATCATAACTCTTTCTGGCTTCAAGGGTTTCATTATGGGCATTATCCAGGATGAGCCCCTGGTTTTTTAATTTTAGAGAGAGCTGGTGCGCCCTAAAACCAAGGTATGCGTTTAGTGTAATTAACAACAAAGAAATAATACTCAAAATAATAACATTTCTGATTTTATTCAGTATCATATCTCTGCCCCTTTATTGAAAGTTCTTCTTTGTCTTTTTCCTTAAGGCTAAGGTAATCCTTGTAAGATTTAAACTGTATTTCTGCCGGCGCGCCCCCGGGAACTAATGACTTCTCGGGGTTTAACGGCTCGTGTTCCCGGTATTCCTTGCCGGGTTTATCGCCAAAAGCCCTCTCATCCCCAGTAACCAGTTCATTGCCGCTGATAATGTGGGGGGTAAGCATAACCAAAAGCTCTGTTCTCTCTGTCCTGTTGTATCCGGAGCGGGCTAAAAAACCCAGGAAGGGAATTTTATTAAGCAGAGGAAGCCCTTCGGAAATATTCAATTTTTCGTCCTTGCGTAAGCCGGCGACGATAACCGTGTTACCGTCCTTTACCATAACCGTGGTCTCGACCATAGAAGTATCTATAATGGGTATCCTGTTATTGCTAGGCGTAACTAAGACTGAGGTTACGCTGGAGACCTCCGGCTTTATCTTCATAATGATGTAACCGTCATCGTTTATAGTGGGCGTTACTGACAGCTGAATTCCCACGTCTACAAAGTTGACTTCTTCCGAAATAGTGCTGGTGCTCTGGCCTGTGGTGGTAGTGCTAGTAACGTATGCCTGGCGCTCACCCACGTGGATCTTTGCCTCCTGGTTATTAACGGTAATGATTTTGGGATTGGAGAGAAGTTTGGTCTCTCCCAGCGTATTTAATAAGTTCATAAGCAGGTCATAATCCTGTTCGCTATTTATTACTCCGTAGTGTATGTTTTGCCCCGGTGATACCTTTGTACTGGCAGCATAGTTGGTAGTGGTGCCACTGAAAGGATAAGAGCCTATGCTATCGCCCATATCCTGCAGGACCTCGGTTCGCGGCCTCCAGGCGGTAGTAGCCGATTGCACTGCGCTATAAGGATAAGACCCCAGATACGTCAACCCGTTCCTTTTAGCCAGGGCAAAGATTCCCTCCCATTCAATCCCGTTATCCAGCTGGTTGGAAAGCCTTATCTTTACTATCTTGGCATCGATAACCACCTCTTTTGTCTGCCTGTCCAGGCTTTTTATTAAACGGCTGACCTCCTCCATCCTGTCGGCTAATGTCTGAACGACGACCTGATTGTTACGCTCATCGGACTTGATTGAGCCGACTTTTTTCAAATCCAGCCGGGTCTTGAGGATTTCTTCCACCTCTTTTGCCTTAGCATATCTTAAAGAAAAAACTTCCACTACATTCTCTTTCTCGAATTCCTCTAATGCCTTTTTCATCAAAACGATCCGCTCCGGCGTATCCATAAGCAGGACATTCCCTGATTCCTGGTCAACCAGGACACGGCCGATGTCGCTTTTAAGCGCGTCAAGCAGGCTAAATGCCTGTTCGGGTACGGAGTATTTGAGACGGAATACGCTTACCTGGCGCAGGTCAGAAAAACTTTTTCCGTAAAGGGCCTTGTATTCTAGTTCAGTCATAACATTAAAAACCTCTCCTACTTTTGTATAGGCAAGGCCGTTTGAACGCAGCATAAAATCAAATACATCTTTAAGCAGGATGTTTTCCAGGGTAAGCGTAACGCGGCCAACTACATCCTTGCTTGTTACAATATTCAGGTTCCCCTTAGTAGCAACGAACTTCAGTGCCTCAATAATATCGATATTGCGCAGGTCTAAAGACATGGGCTGATTAAAACGTTCCTCTAAGGGCATATCCTTTAGTTTTGAGTCTATTTTTTGCTCTGGCTCTAGAACTGTTTCCCCAGGAGCGGCTGGCTCTTCCGCGTTTAAGGCCGCCAGCGAAAAGGCCAGAATTATAACTGCGCAAAATAATAAACTCCGAACGCAAGGTTGGAGAAATTGATTAGTGTGGTTCGATTTTTTCATCCTGCCAGCTCTCCCATGTAAGTATATATTTCTTTGCGCGGTCAGCATCTTTGTCTTTAGGGTCGAGCGCGAGGTACCGCTTAAAATGAATAAGTGCTTTATTTTTATTGCCGATGTAGTCTGCATAGATAAGGCCTAAATTATAGTGCGTGGCCGCATCGTTAGGATTGAGCTCTAATACCTTCTCAAACTCGGAAATAGCCTCATTGTACTCCTGCCGCTGCAGGTAGAGTACGCCTAAATTATAATGCAGCACCGCGTTTTCCTTAAGCAACCTGTCTTTTAAGAGCGCTACCTGCGCCAATTTGCGGGCATACGAATCGACTTTTTGCTTAAAGAGTTTGTTGTCTTTAAACAGGACTTTATTTTTATCCTGGAATCGCGTTTTACTCTCCTCAGACTCCTTCAAGTTTAACTGTGCGGTCTGCATACGGTCGATTAACTCTTTTATATTCCTCTCTTTGTCATTAAGCGAAATGAGGAACTGTTCCTGTTTTGTCGATGAATCCTGTTCTTTGAGCTGCAGGTTATGAAGCTGCGTCTCCAAGGGAAGCTGGTCGGACTCCAGGGACGCTATCCTATTCTCAAAATCTTTAAGCTGGGCTAATAATTGCTGTTTGTTCTGAATTAAGTCTGTAATGGTTCTATCCCTGTCCTGTATTGCGGCGCCGAGCTGCTGGAGTTGGTTCTGCAGGTTAGTTTTGTCATTCTCGGATTTGGAGAGTTTATCCTCGTAATCGATTATCTGATTGGAGGATTGCTGCTTGGCCTGGGTCAAATCAGCAATGGCCTTGTCTTTATCCATAGCGCTAGCGCCGAGCTGCTGGAGCTGGTTCTGCAGGTTGGTTTTGTCATTCTCGGATTTGGAGAGTTTATTCCCGTAATCGATTATCTGATCGGAGGATTGCTGCTTGGCCTGCGCGAGTTCGCTGATAATTTTATCTTTATCCAGCATAGCAACGGTGAGCTGCTGGGCCTGCTTATCTGAGCCGGCCTTTTCGTTTTGCAGTTGAGCAAGTTTGGCCTCGTAGTCTCTGCCCTGCGTAAAAAGTTGCTGTTTTATCTGATTCAGTTCGCTAACGGCCTTGTCTCTATCCTGTCCGTTATTAGCCAGTTGCTGGACCTGGTTCTCTAGGCTATCTTTGTCGCTGCGCAGCTGAAGTAGTTGAGCCTCATAATCTTTAAGCTGATTAGCAAATTGCTGCTTGGCCTGGGTCAAATCAGCAATGTTTTTGTCTTTATCCATAGCGCTAGCGCCGAGCTGCTGGAGCTGGTTCTCTAAAGCAGTTTTCTCGCCCTGCAGCTGGTTTAGTTTGGTTTCGTAGTCTTTGAGTTGGCTGGATAAAGCCTGTTCTCTTGCGATATAGCCTTTCAGTTGATCGTCTAAGTTAGTTTTGTTTGTCTGCAGTTGAGCGAATTTAGCCTCGCCATCCTTTAGCTGTGTTGATAATTGCTGTTTGTTCTGGTTGAGCTCGGCGATGGTTTTATCTTTATCCAATATAAGAGAAGCAAATTCTTGCGACTGCAGCTGCCAAGACTCCTCTTTGGATTTAAAGGCAACGAGCTGGTTCTTTAAACTAGCCTTTTCGTTCTGCAACTGGGCGAATCTGGTTTCGTAATCCTTAATCTGGTCGGAGAGTTGCTGTTTTTCCTGGCCAAGCTCAGCAAGGGCTTTGTCCTTGTCCAATATGGTTAGGCTGAGTTGCTGGAGCTGGTTTTGCAAATTAACCTTCTCGCTCTGCAGCTGGGCGAGTCTGGCCTCGTAGTCTTTGAGCTGGATAGATAACTGCTGCTTGTTCTGGTTGAGCTCGGCGATGGTTTTATCTTTATCCTGGACGGTTAGGCTTAGTTGCTGGAGCTGGCTCTCTAAACTGCTTTTCTCATTCTGCAGATTGGTTTTCTCGCTCTGCAGCTGGGCGAGTTTGTTTTCGTAGTCTTTGAGCTGGATAGATAACTGCTGTTTGTTCTGGTTGAGCTCGGCGATGGTTTTATTTTTATCCAGTATGGTTAGGCTGAGTTGCTGGAGCTGCAGCTGCCAGGACTCCTCTTTGGATTTAAGGTCCTTAAGCTGATTATCTAAAAGGGCCTTCTCGCTCTGCAGCTGGGCGAGCCTGGTTTCGTAGTCTTTGAGCTGGATAGATAATTGCTGTTTGTTCTGGTTGAGCTCGGCGATGGTTTTATCTTTATCCTGGACGGTTAGGCTGAGTTGCTGGAGCTGGCTCTCTAAACTGCTTTTCTCATTCTGCAGATTGGTTTTCTCGCTCTGCAGCTGGGCGAGCCTGGTTTCGTAGTCTTTGAGCTGGATAGATAATTGCTGTTTGTTCTGGTTGAGCTCGGAGATGGTTTTATTTTTATCCAGTACGGTTAGGCTGAGTTGCTGGAGCTGACTCTCTAAACTGCTTTTCTCATTCTGCAGATTGGTTTTCTCGCTCTGCAGCTGGGCGAGCCTGGCCTCGTAGTCTTTGAGCTGGATAGATAACTGCTGTTTGTTCTGGTTGAGCTCGGCGATGGTTTTATCTTTATCCAGTATGGTTAGGCTGAGTTGCTGAAGCTGCAGCTGCCAGGACTCCTCTTTGGATTTAAGGTCCTTAAGCTGATTATCTAAAAGGGCCTTCTCGCTCTGCAGCTGGGCGAGCCTGGCCTCGTAGTCTTTGAGCTGGATAGATAACTGCTGTTTGTTCTGGTTGAGCTCGGCGATGGTTTTATCTTTATCCAGTATGGTTAGGCTGAGTTGCTGGAGCTGCAGCTGCCAGGACTCTTCTTTGGATTTAAGGTCCTTAAGCTGATTATCTAAAAGGGCCTTCTCGCTCTGCAGCTGGGCGAGCCTGGCCTCGTAGTCTTTGAGCTG
>Ga0315294_10002985_pt1 | contig 18386 bp, 9 predicted proteins | sample YL17G13_40_MG_FD_203626 | JGI IMG/M metagenome (GOLD analysis project Ga0315294, IMG submission 203626) | Sediment microbial communities from Yellowstone Lake, YNP, Wyoming, USA - YL17G13_40 | ecosystem: Environmental > Aquatic > Freshwater > Lake > Sediment | place: USA: Wyoming | collected...
TTTCGTTCCACCAGTAATCGATGTAATATCGAGAATCGGTGGTAAGCTTCCAATAGAAGCAAAGTAAATGTTTCCATCTGATTGCTGCCATAGGGCACCGAGTCCACAGACATCAGCGCCTTTGAATTCTTCGGGTACGTTCTGGTTCTCAGGCTCGTTAATAGCTTCAGGAGTGCTCCAGGTTGCTCCACCATCTTCAGTTGTGGAAAAGTAGACCTTTTGGTCTTTGATGAATGTACAGGTCGCATTGCCTTCACTAGTAAACACAACGCGAGGGTTAACTGCACCAGTTGCTATCAACTGTTCATTAACCGTGGTAAGAGCATTAGCTGAATAATAGGCGACAACATCGCCGTCTCTCTGCGAAACAATGATGACGTGGTTATTGAGTGCTGCGATATCCAGGTAGGTATCGTTGCCAACCGAATTTATTGTCTTTTCTTTGATATCAGGGTGAATATAACTACCACCGTATGGTTGCCAGACACCAAAATTGTTTTCGTAGGCATATATATCCATGTTATCACCGTTTTGGTAGTTCCATACAGCAAATCCATGGAGTAAGGTTTGATCTATATCCATGGCAGTGGATGTGCCACCAGTTTTTGTTGTATCCATCCGATAAAACCAAGCATTACCTACCGAGGTAGATTGGTATGTAAAAAATGGTGTGCCGATTATGGGGACTGTATGATTATAAGTACCAACCATTGAGTGGCCTCCATATGCCCATGCGTCTTCAGTAGGATCGCCTTTTGTGTATCCAGCGCAAGCAACTGATGTGTAATCATAGTATCCAGCTCCCAAAGTGGTCCCTATCCAATACATGGCGTCGGGCCAACCATCTGGAATGTTATTAGGGTCAGCAGTAAAACATTTAATTAGATCGCTTCCCTCATCATCGAGATAGTTTCCAACCATAGTCCCAATATATCTTCCATCACCGCAACTATCTGCATCAGGGTACGAGGGGGGGTTCGTGAATGTCCAGCCAACCGCATTAGTGTTAAATGATGCTCCACCATCAATAGATGCTGTAAACCAAACATTATCATCGGCTTCAAAACCAGCAACCACATTTCCAAGGCTATCACTTGCAGCGGCTGGATGAGTCCCTGTGGCAACTAACACTGCAGCACGTGGTACTGGAGAATATCTATTAGCGGTTTGGAGTGATTTTGCTGTCGCAATGTCACGACCTTCGATCTCGTGTCCATTTTTTATTACAACTGTCGGTTTCTGTGGTTGTATCTGTGATGTCTGCACCATAGCACTTGCAGAAACCACGATTAGCAGCCCTGCAATAACCAATGTTATTGCTCCTAAATAGGTTGTTTTTTTCATGCTTTTCATTTCATTTCACCTCTATCAAAGGGGAAACGGAAAAAATTGGTTATTTCCTGTTGTTTCTACAAGAAAAATTAATATCTATAGTGTAATGATTCATTATCTTAATCTTTCTTGTCATATATTCCCCCTAAGTTTTTGGTATTATATATACCACTATTTAATTGTTTGTTTGATTATTAATATAGAACTATTAGTATTTAAATTTTGCTAGAATTTATTTGACTTTTCGTTATTACAAAAAGATTAAATACCGATAAATCTTATTATATTAAATATAAACGAAATAAACAAAAAAAGTGTTGAATGTAGGGGGATAATACTCCAAACAAGAAGAGGTGAATAGAGTTGGGAAATAAAATAGCATGGTTAGTTGTGATTAGTTTAGTGTGCTCTCCTGTGGTTTCAGTAGGGGCTTTTGCATCTGCAGCTGAAAAACAAGCAGCTCCTGATACCACACCTTTTAACCAACAACAACAAAATACTCCTGTCACAGTTAACGGTGATCCGTCCATTACAATTGTGTCGCCAGCGGCAGGCTACCTGTATTTGTTTAAGCTCCAACCAATCAAAATGCCTTTTGCTAGTATGTTTGGACTGGGGTACGCGGTCGTGGTGGGTCGCAACATCAACCTCGATACAGAGTACAATGATATCCATCATGTAAAATTTGTCGCAAAACGGATGCTCACAGGATGGGAGACGGTTCGATGGGATTATCGAACTATGGACGGGTTAGGCACAGATTTTGGTTTGACCTCTGGATTGTACACGATCACGGTAGTTGCCTACAATGAGACAGATTACGAACTTAGTCAAGATTCAATAAAAGTGTTGTACATGAAGATCGGTCGGGAGGATTTTGGCGTTTGGGTAAACACGAAGTATAACGACGGTGAAACCATTTCAACGCCGTTACAGCTGGGAATGACGGATTTCGCATCGATGTTAAACACTGGCGAATCAAGACAGTTCAGTGTCTCCATGCAAAGCAAAGATGATACGAACGTCGAATTGCGATTTACTCGTACGAAAATCATGAATAACACGGAAAAGGTTATCGAAACAAAATGCAACATTGTAACAACATGTGACACTTCAAAACAGTACGAAGTCTCCGTCGAAGCACGCTTTCCGTTTATAATGCTTGAAGGAGGACAGCCCTCGGAGGAGAATAATCCTTATTTCAGCACAAAGATCGGGTATCAATCCATCACAGGACAAGGAGGAGCAAACCATGTCAACACCACGTTTTATGTCGGGAGAGAAAACATTAGTGATCCACGAGTGTTCCGATTGGCTGTCAAACCAGAGAATATTGGAAGCGGATCGAAACTAACGTTTTTTACCAGTTACCTCACGGTGAATGGCAATGGTGATGAGATATTCCAGCGTATATATTCAATTGATTTCGAGCCAGCAACCGAGTTGACCATCACTTCAATTCCTCGTGAAGCAAAGATTAGCTATGAGTTTGGCAGAAGTGCTGGTGTTCCGACGAAAATTTCCCTACGGGCAGAAGGAGGAGTTCTCGATGACATCATTCAAAGTCTCCTGCTTGATCCATTACCAAGTTTCATGGCCTTTGATCTCACAATTCTGGGATCACGGGAATTTCTCTATGAAAGTGACCGGTCGTACAATATCACCTATGCATTGGATTCTGAACAGAACGGCAACCTTGTCTCATTCCAGGTTTCGGGTCTCCCCGAGCGGATCCATGCTTCATGGGGTCTTGCTCTCGGAACACTTGGTGATCTTGCCGCTTCAAGTTTTGCTGAACTGAATATGTCTCAGGATGTCAAACGCCTTGCGTTGTTTTTCTTTGGAAACGACCGACCATTTATCTCTCTTGAAAGTTTCCCTCGCAAGATCAGATTTGAAAGCAATGTCAATCTCCTTAACGGAACTGGGAATATCACCCTGATACGAGGACTTGATGAGGCTCGTAAGTTAAACATCTCCGTTGAATACCAAGACATGGTGGTGACCAAATCGTTTGAATTGAAAAATAATTTCGTTCAGATGAGATGGAAAATCGATCTGCTGAACGGCACAGGTTTATTCAACGTCACGCGAGACTCTGCAAGTGTGATTACAATTTCCTCATCCATTGAATATAAAAATTGGACGTTTTCCAAAACACTTGAGCTACGAAACAGCCATCTGGAACTTTCCTGGAATATCAATCGGGAGCAAAGAACCGGGCGTGTAATACTATCACGGGATGCCGCAGGAGGGAGCCCAACGCTTTCATTCGCCATTGAACATGACGGATGGATTCTTGATGATACCCTTGAATTTAAAAATAATTACCTTGAATTAATCTGGCAGCTCCCCACGCAGACGAATCCCCATACACAACTTGGTCTTATTACTAGAGGAGGTGAGCTGTTCCACAACACGATATCCGTGGTTGATAACGGTGTTGAGTTATTCCATATTGGTTTTGGTATCCAAACAGATGATCAGTATATCATTTCTTGGGACTACGTCAATGGGCAAATCACGAATTTCAACTGGTCTGGCAAGCTCCTTCGGCTCACCGATGTAGATATTGCTGTAAACCTTGCAGGGGACGTCTTCACCGTCAGCGCAGATATCACTGTTGGACAAACAGGAGCTGTAGAACTCCAGTTTAACAAAGCTGTTGCTGTTACTTTTGTTGATACTGCAAGTGAAAGTTTCAAAATCCATGGGAACGTTTCCATTAACGCGAACCGTCGATTACAACTCTCCTGGGAATTAGGAGAATCCGGGCATTTCACAGTGTATACCTTTGGACAACCCCTCGGGGACCAGTTCAACCTTGAGGTCGGATACGATCCGCAACATACCGGAAATTACAAATATGGATTTAGACTGATTGGAGAACATCTCATCTGCATTACCAGTCAAATTCAATGGTACGCCGTGAACGGCCAGCTGGTCCGTATCTGGGTTCTGAGTGATGTGCCGCTACCTGGTGATTGGACCCTTCAAGTGCTCTGGAACAGCCAGTGGTACACGGTGCCGTGGCCCTAGGAGAATGAACGATGGGGGAGAAAAAAACGAAAATAAGTATCTGTGTCCTGATAATGCTCGTGGTTATCACTGCGACTGCTGGACAGGCCATGGTATCCATCAGAAATGCATCAAGCGTGGTTAACCCAAGATCTGCAGTCCTACGAAGTGGATCTGTTGATATCTGGCAGGATGATTTTATTAATACAAGCAAAATTGATCCAGCATTCTCACACCATATTGTTGTGAATACAAGCGTTGGAACGGTCTCTATGGAGAACACTTATCCTGCATGGATTGACCCCTCGTTCACCCGTATGAAACCAATTTCCATTTTTAACAATGGACAAGAAACATTTCATGACTATGATGTGAATATTACGGTGCTGTACGACACAGATATGCAATCAGATTTTGATGACCTTCGTTTTACTGGTCATACTGGTGCTCAGCTCTCCTTTTTTAAACTCAACAAAATCAATGGTGTCTCCTCAAAGGTACTAGTGAAAATACCAACCATTGTCCCAGGACAAACCACTATCTACCTGTTTTATGGAAATCCGAGTGCGAGCGATCAAAGCAGTTTTACCTCCATTTTTTCGTGGCGGAATCGAACAAAACCTGACACCATGGTTTCCTTTAAAGCAGCGACAGAGGGTGCATGGGACCCTGATGTGATCTATGGTGCGAATCGATTTCTTGTCACCTGGGAGGAACGTCTTGGGCCTGAGGATATCAACATTCCACTTCCGCATTACGAGAGGACAATTCCCGGGGTGATCCATGGACGGAGTTATAACAATGACGGAGGCGATCCTGTTCCTGATAATAATACCGACATTGATGTTTCTGAACCAGGAAGCAACACGTATCATGCGGAAAACCCCTGCAATGCGTTTGGTGCCGGGAAGTTTTTTGTGGTGTGGGAAGAGAACCCCGCGAATCAACCGTTGTACCGCTATGAAGCTGATATTAAAGGTGCGTTGGTTACCCCAGATAGCCAAGTGTCTCTGCGGTTTCCGATTTGCGTTGCCACCAATGGTCAATTTAACCCGCAGGTTGCATATGATGACGCCAGTAATCGTTTCCTTGTCGTCTGGGCGGACGCGAGAAACGGTTATGATGATTATGATGTTCGAGGGAGGCTGTATAACTCCAATGGATATCCTGTTGGTGCTGATTTCCCGATAGCATATGAAACTAATTATCAAGGAGACCCGTGGGTCTGCTCTGACAATACAGGAAATTTTATCATCGTCTATGAAGATGGGATTGACGCGCAGATTGGCCCCTTCAGTCTTTATGCGTATCGATATGATTCGAACGGGAACCGTATTGGTTCTCGGATCACGATTGCAACAGGGAGTCCTACAGTTGATTATATTTTTCCCGCAGTGTCGTATAACTCTATAGTCCAACGATTTTTTATTACCTGGAATGATGGTGATATAAGCGTAGACCCATCGATTCGTGATAGTTATGACGGGAACATCTGGGGGAAAATCCTTAGCAAAACAGGCAGTGTGGTGAAAAATAATTATATTATCGAACCAGGAACAAGTTACATCCGTACCGATTCTGTTCCATATTTTGACACGATGTTCTTTATTGCATATAACGGGATAGTTCTTGGGAATCAAGATATTTACGGGCGTCTGATTTCTTCGAATGGTACCATAATGACTAGTCGACAGGAGCTTTCCGATGGTTCTTCGTTGAATGTTGATTGGACTAGTCTCGTAGAAGGAGCAGGCAGAATTTTTGCTACTTGGGAAGATGAGCGTGATCAAATGAGTCTCTATGCTGATGCTTTTGGTTATATCTGGCGTTCTGTCCAATCTATTGGCTCATCGAATGTGACCTCTAGTATAGGTCAAGAGGTAACGTTGATAACCACTGCACAGCTGATGTCTATCTCAATCCAGCCAGATATGTTCCGTGAGTGGCGGCAGTTCTTTTTCATTGATACCATACCGTCCGCGAGTACAATTGTCTTTGATATCATGGATCAAAACGGAACCATCGTTTTAAAAGCAAATGTCCAGAATGGTCAGAACATCTCAGATGTTAATACATCAGGTGTTCGGTTACGAGGAACATTTACTCGCGCTTCAGCACAAAATACACCGGTTCTTGACAAATGGAATATCTCTGCGTTGGTTGGAAAAGACATTTATCCCCCAGCAACAGAAATCACGCTGGACCCAGCAGAGCCGAATGGCAATAACAACTGGTATGTCACAGGGGTAACCGCTACCTTTGTAGTCTCTGATGTTGATAGCGATCCGGAAAACATTACGACGTATTATAATATTAACGGATTCGGGGTAGAACCATATGACCCAGCGTTCCCCCCGGTGATTTCCTCAAACCGCCCTGATAACTTTATTGAGTACTGGTCTAATGACTCTATTAATGAGGAATTCCCGCATCATCGCGTCGAGGGAATCAAGATCGATAGTACCGTGCCGATGATCACGCTCTATAAACCATCGTATATTATCCCTCCGGGGAGTGCGACCATTAACGGCAGTGCGACCGATTACGCATCTGGTTCTGGGATTGACCGAGTGAAGATCAGCCTCAATGAGGAGACAATTTTCGACACGCTGTATAACGGAGAATCACCTATCTGGTTTGAATGGAACTTTACCGCTGATCGTGGTGAGAACTACGATATTTATGTTGAAGTGTGGGATACAGCGGGAAATAGAATAGAGGAGCGAAGAACCGTACAGTGCCCGGATCATGGGATGTATGACCCAGGATATATCTACTTGTTTGACAATCCAAAAATAGGACCGGTTCGGTTGCTTGTCACCCTAGGTCTTTCCATTGCGGTGAATTACGATACGCTGTATGTGGTCCTCCCAGGGGTTACGAGTGATGCAGCATCTGTGAAATTCGCTGCAACACAAGTGTTCCTTAAAAAGGAGTTTGTCTTCTGGGACATGAATCTTTCCGATGGCTGCTCCGCCGACCTGCTGGTACCTTTTGGAGTCTATGAGGTAAAAGCATACGCGTATGACATCACAAACAATCTGATTGCGGAATACCCGGTTATCACCAAGATGCTGATTATCACATTCTAAAAAAAAGGTTGAGCGCCCCGGCTGGGATTCGAACCCAAGTCGAAGCCTCGACAGGGCTTCATGATAGGCCACTACACTACCGGGGCAGAGTAACCATTGTTATTTATTGCTGGGGTAATCACTTCTCTTTCTTTAATTTTTTGGAAGCGTTTCTTTTAAGAAAAGAAGAAAGAAAAGACTACCCGCAGGGTGAAAAAACAAAGATTTATTATTGATCAGGGATCTCGCGGATTGTACTAAAGAAGATATAACCATCAATCTGGTACCGAAATTCCTGGTATTCCTGCTGCGCTCCTTGGTAAGCTTGTTCTGTTACGTTGAACATCTGCCTAAGGATGGTCACATTTTCCATGTTTCCAAATGACAGGTTCTCTGCCGCGCGTCTGAGATAATCGCTGGCGTTGTACCGTAACATGGTGATGTTTTGTCCTGCGCCTGCAAACCCGATGTAGTAGCCAAGCACCTCAAGGTATCTCGAGTTATTTGTATAATTCCGTGCATTTATAAAATAAGGTTTGGATTTTCCGAAATTCTCATAGGAGCCAAGGTATTTTTGCATCGCATTTGTACAATTATCAATACACTGCTTCGTGAGATTTTTACTTTGATTGGCGAGCGCGTTATTGAACCAGAACAAAGCAAAATCAAAATAGTAGTTGGCAACTTCTCTGACTTCACGTGCAGAATCCATTTTGACAGCACCTTGCAAGTAGTAATTTGTGAAGTTCTCATTTCTACTGTTGATATCTGAGATTTCAACAATATGTTGTTCGGTAAGTGTGTCTATTTTTGATCGGTTCATGATATCACCGACGAAGAACGTGATGATGATGACACCAACCATGATTGAAACCAGCATGATAAACATGTTTCGTGTGAATTCACGTGCCATACTTTCTACACCACCTTATGAAATGGAGATAAGGCTGACTGTGTGCTCATCCCAGAAGACAATCGGGCTGACTACCGGGTTTCGTGTGGAATACCATTCAACACGTGCAAGATTGCTGAAGGACGAGCCTAACCCTTGGCATGTAACAAAATCCGTCACTCCTACACCAGACCTCGACAGTGAATAATTCATAGCTGCATCTCCATTCTTCTCAATCCGTAATTTGTACCACCCATTATAGAGATATCCATTTGCATAATCAGAATACAGCTGAACCCATCCGCTTGGTGTTCTAATGCTCATTTTTACTTGATAAAAGGAGGAGCGGGGAGCGTCGTCGACATAGACATAATCTAATTTTATCTTTGTAATATCATTGCCACTCGTTGTTTTGAAATCAGCGCAGAGATCTGCTGGCTCGCTGCTGTTTCCGCAGGCAAACCAGGTCTCCCATGAAGTTATTTCGCTGTTGAACATAGAGAAGGAATAGTTCCAATATTGGATTGTGCTCATGGATCTGAGTTTGGTCTTGAAGGATTTCGCGGTGAAATAATGATAGCTGGGAGAGACTTCGAAATTCGATTCACTGGATTGTTCACTGGTGTCAAACCAGACTTGACCGTGGTATGAATCTTGTGCTTTGCCGCCGACGATATCGTCGAAGTCAGCGAAATCTTCAGTAAGAATGGTTGGTGCCTCGTACGACCAGACGCTGACGATGGTTGGGTCATCATCACCGGTTTCACCGTCTCCATCTTGGTCAACACCGTCGTTTACCGCAGGATCATCAGTGAGTTCGTTTTTCTCGTTTATACCGTCTTCATTTTCATCCCAATGAACAATCCCCTGGTTGGAAATTTTCGTATTATTCACTAACCCTTGGTTAATGGTTACCTTAAAGCTTATTACAATACTACTTTGAGAAGGAATGTTCCCGTCCCAGACGATTTTATTGGTTCCACTGTCATAGGTGATGGTTCCTGATCCAGCGGTCGCAGATCCAGGGACATACTGCGTGGTTGCAGGGATGATATCCTCAAATTCATGGCCCGGGTTATTGTTTTGATTTGCGGTTCCTATATTACTTATCGTTATATCGTATTGTAAGAGGTCTTCGCATTGGACAAGGCCACCATTGATATCAGTGACTGTTTTTCGTGCGAGTATCTGTGTTTTTGCAAACCCGGTAAATCTAAGGTTATCAAAGAACGCCATACTGTCAAATTGGTTGTCTCCTTCGTCTTTCAAATCAATAGTAAGGGTAATAATTTCACCAGGGGACACCGGGTGTTCACGACCAATGAGTGCGGATGCGCCCGCATCAACGCCATTGGAATTGGGTGTTGTCTGAAGCCAGTCGACTCCTGAGGGGTTATTATCCTGAGCAAACAAATTATACCCTGTTCCAAGCAAGGCTGTATCACGGGCATTGAGGACGAAATCTCCACCATTGACGTTAATTACATAAGATGATACTCCCTTTGAAGGCGAGTTTACCGTGATGGTGAGTTGGTCATTATACTGAGTTCCGACATAATCCGGGTATTCAACCGTGAAGAATTGAACATCATAGTAAAGATAATGCATGTATTGGGGAACGAGGAGTTGAAGTTGCAGGTTTGCTTCATCGGGTGGGTTTCCATATTGTCCTCCTTGTAACCAGTTTCCACGTTCGCTACCTGGGTTCAATCCGTTTGAGGTGGCGAAAATTAAATCAGCACGTCCTGTACTAAAAAGAGCGAATGTTGGTCCATCGGTTGGGATAAGGTTTCCTCGTGAGGCGAGAGCTACAGCTTGTCGATGTCCTGCGGTATCTCTATCCCAATATTGAGAACTAATGAGTGTTGATTGATTCGCAAGCAAGGCAACTGCAAGGTCATGGCCATCATAGGAACCTGCGTTCACAGGCTCTGGGGAAATTGCTACGAAAGCGAGAATCACGAGTAGGAAAGTAATCCAGATTGTAGGAATTTTTTTGTTCATTTTCTATCCGCCTCCACCATAATTAATTATATATAAAATATTAGACTCTGTGTTAACATCATCATACATTCCGTTATTTGGGGTGACGAGACATTTCCAGTATTCATCAAGATGTAACTCTTCTGAGACAATGGCGCTTTTTGCTGAGCTGCCGTCTTTTGTACACAGATAATTCTGATAGAGTTGTTCTGGTGAGAGGACTCGTGGGTAGATCTTCATTTCGTCGATGATGCCGGTGAAGTTGCTTTCCCCGGCGTGAGGGATCCCGGTGATCTCAAGATCATCGATCGCCATGTATTTGTTTGCTGCTGAGGTCCGCCATTTGAATTGTAAGGTAAGTGTACTGATTGATTTTGGTACATTAAAGAGAACCTGGGTCCAGGGTTTTTGTCCTGATTGTTGTGGATTTTGTATTTCAAATATCGGTATCCAGACACTGTTATTCTTATAATACAGGCCAAGGAAATCATTACTTCCAGTATTTTTATAGCTGTACCATACTGAGAGTTTTACATCGGTGTAATCTGCTATATCGATAGTAGTTCGGTTGAATGCGGCGTACTCAGGGTCAAAATCCCCTGATCCTCCAAGGGAATATGCACCGGTTTTTGGAAGGAGAGCAGTTGAAGGAAGCAAGTCAAAATCACATTCGATTCTCCCCCAGCTTGTCGTGTTAATATAGACCTGATCAATGTAAACAAGGTCATCGTCGTAGCTTGCGTCACATTGGAAGCGGATTTTCATGTTCGTGGGGAATTTGTAGTTACTCTCATTGATGTACACGATTTTATGGTACCAGACGTTCTTTGAGTACCCGCTTGGGTAATTAACGTCAAGTACGGTGTTCCAGGTGGTTCCATTATAATACTGCAGCCACCAGTCTTCAGCAGTAGTCCAGCCTGCTCCATTCCACATCCACCAGAAATCAACTTTGATGGATTTGTACGCAGGGGTGTCGACATCAATACTGTTGGTGAGGTAGAACGATGATGCGGTGCCACTGTTATCTCTGATACAGGCGGATTGTGCTCCTTCGTGTTTATAACTGTTGGTGAGGTAACAATCTGAGCCGCCGTTGGTGTAGCTTCCCCATGCTGAGTTAAAAGTATCGTATCGGAGGTTTGTCCAGGTGATCTGCCCTTGTCCTGTTGCATTGTTCTCGGTCCATTGGTTTTTCTCGTTTTGTGTCTCAAAACCTGTGGAAAAGATGGTTTGTCTGCTTGCGATCCCGGTTCCTTTTCCAATGGCACCTACAGGGGTATCACCGGAGCCAAGGAGTTTGCCTGCGGCATGGATGTGTTTGTAGGTATCGAGTCTTCCATCAACATAAATGGCACAATCACCTAAAGAAGCATTGTAGGTCGCGGCAACGAGATGCCAGGTGTTATCATTGACCAGCAGGGTTCCAATAATGTCGGCAGCACCATCACTCGAATTTGTACTCCATTTCACGTGTCCGTCAGTAAGGGCGAGTTCCAAGTATTTATTTCGGTTATATGACATGATAGTTCCTGAGGTAAGACTGGTTTTTATCCATGCTTCGACGGTGATCTTGTCGATGTAGTTGTTCTCAAAACAGTACGGGATGGAAATGAAGTCATCGCTACCAAATTGATATGCACCACCAAGCCTGCCTTCGTTTATCCAGGTGGCTCCGTTGATGGTTCCGTTGTAGATATTTCCTGAATAATCTTTTGTTTGGAAGGGGTTCTGACTGTCAAACGGCATTAAAACCCTTGTGAGTGATGAATAGGGACCGGTCGAAGCGACCATCCAATTGTAGATGAAAGTAATCGGATTAATGTTCGGGTGGATTGTGTAGTTATAACAAATAAGGTCTTCGTCAATCGTTCTGGTTCGTAATGTTGATACCAACATAGGATCAAGTAAGGGTGATGTACCCGGCCCGGGGGGGTGTTCGTCTGGTGTGATGATACCATCAAAGACGATCTGTTCAATCCCGTCTTTTTGTACACTCCACACGGTAACTCGTATCCGGCTCTCATTTACCGACAAGGTTTCTTTGATAGGAAGACGCTTGCCAATCATTATTGATTGATTTTCATAAACAGACATATTTGTTTGTCCATTTTCGCGCACAGATAGGATTTTATAGGAAATAAGAGGCTCTCCACCAACGTGTTCTATTATGACGTTTCTTTCGTCATCAATATATCCTATTAATTTGATATGTGAATCAGCAGAAGGAAGCGGCACCGAGAACACTTGATAATAAATAGCGGCGAAAGCACCGACCGCAATAAGAACAAGAATAATCGCACCTACCACTTCCGATGCTGCATAAGAATTATCAGAGAACGTCTTGTTCTTCATCTCTCCTAACCACAAGTACTTCTCTGTTGTCTTTCTCTATTTAATGGTATCGTGACAATATGGCTGGTTTGACAATCTAGAAGAGGATTTTAAAGGTGAGAAAGGAGATGAGAACGAGGACAAACGCTTGGCGTATGCCTCCGGAGAGGCGTCCCTCCATCATGAAGCCACCGAGGAGTCCACCGCCAAGGCTTTGGACAAAGACAAAGGTAAAGAACATGGTTTTTACCTCGCTCGGGTCAATATTTGCTATTCTGATGTTTCCGATTGCTTTTCCCGCCATTTTTCCTTGAAGTGCGTAGATTGCCTGGAAGATGGTTCCGTTGATGACCAGGATGACAGCGAGGAACACAAAAAAACTGATGAAAATAACAATGCTGTACATGGACATCTCGGTTCGTCGTTGTTGTTCGACGCGCCGGATTTGGTCGAGTTCTTTTGCGGCTGCATTGAAGACCGCGGAGGTGTTCCCACCGATTTCCAAGGCCTTGTTGATGGTGATGGCGAGTCGTTTTACTTCATTGGTGTTGACTCGTTCTCCAAAATTTGTTAACGCTTCGTCTATGGGGATGCCCCAGGACAGCTGTGCAACCGTCATTTTGAGTTCTTTGGTTAACTGCCCGTAATCACCCTCAGATGCTGATCTGATAGAGTCGTAGATAGTCATCCCTGATGCGGAGGAGTTAGCGATATCTCGTAGGAAGTCAGGGAGTTTATCCATGATTTCGCGTTTTTGTTTTTGCTTCATGGAGTTGTAAAAGCCAAGTGGTCCGATGCAACCCAGGACGCCGAAGACAAGGTAATCGATAGGTTGGATAAAACTGATCTTGATGATAGGATGGCTGATAAGAGCAAAGAACCCAAAGACAAAGAAAAGAGATGCGAGAAGAACCGAAATTCCGACGATGACCTCTATTGTTTTATCTTTTCCATATTTTCTGTTGATGTTGTATTCTTTGACAATTCTGAGTTTCTTTATACTTCTTCACCCATCCCTGATTTCATCATCACATAGAACCCGCAATACGCCATGGGGAGTATGAGAAGGGAGATGATGTACAGGAAATCAAAGGAGATGCCACCGCTGGTAAGTCCCATAATGGAGAGGATGATCACAAGGAACAAGGGGAAGGCAATCACGGTGGTGACGAAACTTTCAGCCATGATAGCGAGGGATTCAAGGTTTTTTTTGCGTTCGTCTAAATCGTCGAACATGTATCGGTCGACGCAGCGATTAAAATACGGGGCTAACTCGCTTCCTGATTGGAGGACTGCGATAATCCCCTGAAGGAAGTCTTTGAATTTCCTTGAGGGGGAAATCACTATCGCGTTTTTTAATGCGGTGATCGCATCAAGGCCCATGAGCTCAATTTCTGTGGTGATTTTCTTTGCCTCTTTTTGTACTTCACCATAGAGTTCTATACCGGAGAGGGTACCAAAGATCTCTGACGGGGAAATCCCAGCAACGGACATCGTGTTGACGAAGTTAGCGACGTAGGGGAGGTGACGGTCGATATTTTTTCCTCGTGATTTTGCTTTAGTAGCTGGTAATTGGAGGTACACCATACCAATAAGAACAGGAACAATGGAGGTAACAACCAAGAGAAGTAACGCGGTGATGTTGTTCGGAACGAGAAGATACAGGAACAGTGTTGAGAAGAATGAAGTGATAAACCCAAGTATGATGTTCATGAGAACCATCGAGTAGTACTCTTGGTATACCATGCTGATGTTTGCTTTTTCGAGCATGTTGTTTTTACTTGTCTCGCTGACGTTGAATTTTTCAAAGGTACTAGATAAGAGTCGTCGACAAAATCGCGTGTATTTCGTCGATTTCATTCTTCCATATCCCTCTTTACGAGTTCTAGGATTTTTTCAGGGAACTTTTTGTACTCGGCGATGATGTTGCCGAATTTCTTATACGATCTGATGTTTTTCTTTCGCATCCATTCGAGTACGAGGATTCTGTTGTTGAGTTCTTGTAGAAGTTGTTCGTCAGTCCAATCATTTTGTTGTTTGATGCGGTTGAAGATTTTGCTTGACCCGGAGCTGTCAAAGCGGTCGTTGGTCTTTGAAATCCAAGTGTAGGGTGCCATGAAGATGAGTTGGTTGGTGTCAGTGTCGAGTTTGATGATCTCGGTGACGCTCGTCATGCGTCTGACCATTTTTCCTCCGATGTCGACCGCGTTTTGGAAGACGATGATGTCCAGTGAGGTGAGGAGTGCTCGGGGGAGTTCTATAGGCGGGTTTTCGAGCCGCTGAATAAGCGTATGAATCGTGCTTGCGTGAACTGTGGCGTACGCGGTGTGTCCGGTCGCCATGGCTTGGAAGAGGCTGTATGCTTCTTTTCCTCGGACTTCTCCGACGATGATGACGCGCGGTCGTTGTCGCAATGCTGCTCTGATGAGGTCGAACATGTCGATGTCTTTTCCGGTTTTGCTTTCATCACCTGTTGCAAATCCTTTTCTGGTGGTTCCTGCGATCCAATTTTTATGGGGGATGTTGACTTCCCGTGTGTCTTCGATGGAGATGATTTTATGAGAGGATGGAATGAACAACATGAGGGCGTTAAGTGCCGTTGTTTTTCCGCTGGCGGTTCCCCCACAGAAGAGTATGGAGGCGCCGTCTTCGATCGCCATCCAGAAGTAGGCTGCCATTTCCGTTGACATTGATTTGTATTCGATTAAGTCGATAGGGGTGAGCGGTACTTCTTTAAATTTTCGTATTGTGAAGGTGGATCCTTTTGTGACGGTTCGTGCAAGGGTTGCTTGGAGACGGGAGCCGTCCGGGAGTTTTCCGTCAACGATTGGTGAGAAAATTGAGATTTGTTTTCCGGAGACCTGGCAGAGTCGAACGAGAAAGGAGTTAAGTTCAGGTTCTGAATCAAAATAAATGTTGGTTTCAATCGCCTCGTATTTGCGGTGGTGGATGAAGATAGGGGTGTCTGGTCCGTCGCAGGAGATATCTTCGATCCCGTCGTCATGCATGAGGATATCGATGCGTCCATAGCCGAGGAAGTCTCTGAAGATATGGTAAAAGATCGTGTCTTTAGAGTCTTCGTCAAAATAGATATGGTTATCGCTGATGACTTGTTCAATGGTTGTTTCTAAAAATTTTTCCTTTTCTTCATAGGTCATATCAAATGTGTTAATATCCGCAAGCATTTTGAAGAGGTGGGAGATTTCGTTTTTTGTTTGTTTTTCTTCTTCGTTGAGTTGTGGTTCGATGACTTCGAAGACGTATTCATGCTTGGTGTGATCGTAGATGATGCGTTTTGTTCCTTGTTTTTTCCAGCCAAATCCTTTTTGTTCTTCGATGATTTGGATTTTTTTTTCACCGATTTGTAGGATCTCTCCAGGTGGTGCTTCGTCTTTTTTTTGTCGTGCTCGTGCGAGGAGGCTTTTTGGTGTTTCTGTGGTTTTTTGTTCGGGGTGCCAGGTTTTTTCTATTCGTTCGGGTGATTTCTTTTTTTGTTGTGCTTTTTCAAGAAGACTTCGTGGTTGTTCTATGGTTTTTTCTGGTGAGGCTATGCAGTAGGTATCTGCTAATGCTTGGTTGTCTTTATTTTGTGTTGTTCCTTTTTGTTGATGTGCTGGTTGTTGTGGTTTTTTTGCCTTGACGAGGAGTAGTTCTTCTGCGACTGCAGTGTGTCCTTTTTTTTGTTGTGCTTTTTCTAAAAGACCCATGGTTCTCACTTTATTTTGTATTTATTCATTACTTTCTCGTAGAGTTCAAAATCCTCTGATTGTGCAAATCGGTTGATGACGTCCTCAGGCAGTTCTCCAAGGAGTGTGTCGGTCATAAGAAGGATTTTTTTAATGTCTTCGTCAAGCTCAAGTGATATGGGGTGTTTTTCTTTCTTAAAAAGGCTTTTGTTTTCGGTTTTTTGTTTTATTGGTTTTTGTGGTTTTTCTTTTCCTTTGCTTTTGAGATGTTGTTGTTTTTGTTTTATTTTGAGTGCTCTTTTTTCTTCCTTCTTGCGTCGTTTTTCCTCGATACGAGCTTGTCGTAGTTCAAGACGTTGGAGTCGCTTTTGTTCTTTTTCTTGTTTTTTTAGGTCACGCTTGGTTCTTGCGAGCTGTTGTTCTTTTTTATGTGGTTTTTTTTCCTTTTGTTTGAGCTCTTGTTTTTTTTCCTCGAGTATTGCTTTTTTGGTTTCTAATTTTTCGAGTTTTTCGTGTTCGCGTTCGAGTTGTTTGTGTATTTTTTGTTTTAGTTGTTGTTTTTGTTCTTCTTCTTCGTTCTGTTGTTCTTTGAGTTCTTTGGATCGTTCTTCGAAGTCGACAGGGATGTAGGTTTTTTCGATTTCTAGTTTTTTTTGTTTTTTATCGTTATTGTCTTTGCTGCTAAGATAATAGAGTTGTGATTTTTTTTCGCTTTGTTCGGCTTGTTTCATTGCGTTGTTTAAGATGTCTTCGTATATTTTTTGTTTGAGTGTTCGTGTATCGATAACCTCTGTTCTTTTGTGATGGTGGTCTTCAGTCTGGGGTTTTTCCTTGGCGTGATTTTTTGGAATAGTAATGCTGGTGGTTTTATTGAAGGTGGTATTTTCACCGACGAGTGTGCTCAGATCAAGGATTTCGACGCGTTCTTCCGGTGGTGGTCTTATTTGGAAGATGGCGTCTTTGAATTCTTGGCTTGTGATGAATTTAAATTCTGGGTTGAGGGTGAGTCCGGTTTTGAATTCTTCAGGGAGAGTTCGTGTTGTTGTGCAAGATGGTTCTATGGTGGGTTCCCATGCGATTTCTCGATGAGAAAGCGTTTTGTTCAGTGGTGGTCGTGGTTCGATGGGTGCTGGTGGTGGTGCAGGGATGAGGGGTGGTGCGTGAAACGATTCAGGAGCCGGGGTTTCTGGTTCGTGTTCCGCGAGAAGGTTGTCGATTTTTTTTATTATAGTAAGGTGAAAGTCAATGGAGTTTTCATCTGGTGATTCCACAGGAACCGGTTTTTTTGAGAAAATCGTTCCAGTGACCGGTAAAAGTATGGTGAGTTGATTGTACCTGCCTGAGTTACTTTTTTCTTGATGAGGCATACGTTTTCCCATCCTATCCTCTGTAGAAGATGCTCTACGGTAATGATTCTTTGTTGCATCCCAATATTATTACATATAGGTAAGGAACTATTTTCTAATAAACGTTTCTGTTTGATGATAGGAAAGAGAAATAATACGAAAAGAAAGATTAAACAATCCCTTCATCTATCTTTTATATAGAGAAAAAATATAAAATACTCGTAATTGTTCTCTCTTTTAAAAGAAACTAACACAGAACGAAATCCCTGGAGGAGATTCGTCTCCTGTTGTATAAAAAAGTCTGGGTGGAAGTATGGAACTCTGCTGTCCCTATTGTAAAAAAAGCTCCATTACTAAGAAAGGTAAACGAAAGGAAAAACAAGGATCAAGTCAGAAATACTACTGTACATTGTGCAGAAAAACGTTTGTAAAAAGAGAATGCAAAAACAAAACATATAATGCAGAGGTGATACGAGAAGCAATAACCCTTTATAATCAGGGGTTCACTTTTGAAGAAACAGCAAACGCGCTCAATAAACGATTCAACACTAGTACCACAAAAAGCTCAATTCAACGATGGATAAAAGAATACCAAAGCATCTGTACCTATGCGCCTCTGAGAACAGCGATTAGGAAACGATATGGAAAAGACATCATCGTTTCCAAAAACTTTACCCACCAGGGGCTTGCCTATAACTTCAAATACCATAAAGGCAAACTTGAG
>Ga0315294_10002988_pt1 | contig 18375 bp, 14 predicted proteins | sample YL17G13_40_MG_FD_203626 | JGI IMG/M metagenome (GOLD analysis project Ga0315294, IMG submission 203626) | Sediment microbial communities from Yellowstone Lake, YNP, Wyoming, USA - YL17G13_40 | ecosystem: Environmental > Aquatic > Freshwater > Lake > Sediment | place: USA: Wyoming | collected...
CTTGGAGGAAAACCCACCGAAGAATCTCGGATACAGTTGGAGAGATAGCCGGGGGCGATTGATAAAGTTCTTGCAGGATTACCTGGAATCGGTGAAATCAGAAATCGGATTGTGAGTATTTCATGGAAACTATCGATCGTTTCACCATCAGTGATTTGCTTAGGTTCAGAATAATAGACAAAACGGGAAGACTGAGCAGAATCTTCTCCACATTCAATCAACAGTATGAGAATTTTATAACTGATGACAGGTCCGAGAGATATGATCTGACAATAACTATTGGTGAGTATAGACCTGAATTGGAGGATTGCTATTCCAGCGGCGACGGACAGTTCTATTTCAAAGAGGATTATTTGCATGTGCCGCATGAATCATTGAAAGGTGCGAAATGGGGATTCGAAATCAAAGGATTGAATGAGAAGGAAACGGAAATCAATATCAATTGTAATGAACTTGGCAGAATCTTCATCGAAGGGCATGTAATCGACTTCATGATTCATTTGAAACTGCTCAAAATGGGGTATCCAATAATCCATGCATCGTCTGTTAAGAAGAATGACCAGGGCTTCCTATTCGCCTCGAGAGGAGGCGGGGGAAAAACCACTATTGCGTTAAGATTAGCCTCCTCAGGATTCGATTTCATGGGCGACAACTATACCATGTTGCACAATGACGCAGTCATCGGCTTTCCAACTTCCTTGAATATCTTTACTTACAACATTTCTCCCAGAATAATGGAGAGAATGTCCGCCAAGGAGAGAAGATGGTTCAAATTGAAAGGCGGTCTATACGATGCGACTGGAGGATATGCAAAATTCTTCACGAAAATCAACCCTCAAAGGATTTTCGAACAAACAGGGGGCTCTGCGAAGCTGGGATTGGGGTTCTTTCTGCTTCCCACAAAGCGAAGTGGGAATATAGATATCAGAGAAATTGATGTTTCGGAATACGCAAGAAGGAATCTCTTCAATCAGAAATTGGAATTCCCATACTTTGACAGATATATCAGCGAATATTCTTTCTTTTTTCCAGAAGCGGGTTTTTCCAAACACTGGGATGAGTATCTAGTCGCGATCACGAATCATATGTCAAAGGATGCACATTATTATCTTATTACTGTGCCTGTGAAATTAAATAATTCAGTAGTAGAAAGGATACTGTCGAAGATATCAGACATTTCCCATAAGCAAGGAGAAATTAGATGATTGAGAGAAATTATGATATTTATGGTCTGGTCAGAATCAGAATTGTTTCTCGACATCGATCAATCCTCAAGGGATTGGATTTTCCATTATCATATTTCGAAACAGATAGGCATTCTGAAGAACCCGAAATAATACTCAAGATAGGAGATTTTTTTCCATCAAATCAGGAATCTTACCTCATCGATCATAAGTATCACGTCAACGAGAATTATATCTACTTCGAGGAGAAGACTGGACGAACAAAAATGAAGTTTGAGATAAATGGATTCGAGAATGGCCCCATTGAAATCAAATTTCATGGAAAAGTCGCGGGCATATACAATCTGATTGCCTCGAACCTATTAGCTCAGGATCAAGTCTTGATTCCGATGATGGGACTGAAGCTTGCCTCAAAGGGTTTGTTTCTTGCTCATGGTTGTGGGATAGTTTCCAATAATCAGGCGCATCTCTTCCTTGGTCGAGGTGGTTCGTTAAAGACCACGATAGCGATGAATGCCGTCGCCAGAAATATGAAATTACTTGGAGATGATAGAATCATTATTGATCCATCTAAAATGAAGGTTTATAGCTTTCCATTTTTCCCCAGAATGATCGAGTATATAATCAAAAGGAATTCCGGCGAACAATTGAATATTATTTCAAAATTGAATCTGATGAGATCTTTGCGACAAGATTTCCCGAGGATCATGTCCATATGGCAACATGGTCCAGTTCCCATCAAATCGCTTAATCTGCTCTCAAGAAGAGAAACTAATGCAACTCGCCTAATAAAGTCAAAGATAGAGAAGAGGATTGCCATAGATATGATGAATGCAAATAATAAGGCGGAACGCTCGTCCTCGTCAATACCACGAATGACTTACAATAGATTCCCTGAACTAATGAACGCCTATTCCTTCGTATTTCCGGATAGTTCAATAGCACATGATCAGGAAAATCTTGGAAAGATACTAGAGAACATCTCCGATGAGATAGCGTCATATAGAATTGAGATTCCGAGAGAACTGGAACGGGAGGATTTTGATGCTCTCATCTAAAGATGAAAGTGCTAAGCCTAACTATGTATTGATAACGCCGGTGAAGAATGAAAAGGAGAATCTCCTTGGACTCCGATCGACAATCATCGGCCAAACGATTAGGCCCCTCCTTTGGACGATAGTTGACAGTGGAAGTTCAGACGATACTCTTGATCATTGTAGAAAATTATTTTCAGATCTTGATTGGGTAGAGATTATCGAGCAAGAACAATTTCATGAAAAAGGATACAGCCACAAGAACTTCGCACAAGCAATCGATGAAGGATATTCGCATTTAAAAAAGATCGCTATTGATCGATGTATCAAATTCTCTTACATAGGAAAGACTGATGCGAGCCCCATATTGTCAGAAGGATATTTCCAGGCTCTAATGAAAGAAATGGAAAGAAATAAGGAACTCGCAATCACTTGTGGGATTCAGAAGCTGATTATGAATAATCGCGTCTATCAAATTGAACCTGTACTTGATTCGAAATTTTCGGCATTCAATGATATCAGACTATACAGAAAGGATTTCTTTGAGCTAATGGGCGGATATCCAATAACATATTCTCCGGACATCATATTGCTCATCAAAGCGAAGAAATCAGGTTGGTCTAGTGACATTGTAAGGAATGCGACATTCATTAAGCACAGGCTTGGAGGCTCGAAAATCGGCAAATGGAAGGGCTATGAACTCAAAGGAAGAGCCATGTATTGTTTAGGATACCATCCGATTCTTGTATTCCTAAATTCCGCATACCACAGTATGAAGTTTAGACCGCATTATGTAGGATTCGGAATCTTACAGGGCTACATCATAAGTGTCATCAGGAAAGAAGATCGGACGGATGATATGGAAATAATAGAATATTTCAGACATGAGAGACTTCGAGAAATCCTGAATGATTTAAGGAAACACCATTCATAAGAGGTGATTAGATTGGATAACAAAAGAGTGAAATCGCTGTCATACCTCTTTGTCCTGGGTTATCTAATCGGAGGGGTTCTAGCCATCATTCTCTCGTTAACTTACAATTATAATAGAGAACACATTGGCATCGCCTTCATTATTGGCTCTCTCTTGTCGTTTATTGGCATCCGATCATATCATGGAAGGAAAAAAGGAGAGGAAGAGACACGCGGAATCTACATGAAGATTGCCGTTATCTTATGGTTGCTCTGCATCTTGATATCCATCATTCTATTCCTCGATTATTCAATGAATTATTACCTCCCTCTCAGCTACTTCATTGTAATTTCAATTGCTATCGCAGTAATCTCAATGCAAATATTGATGCGTAATTCAATTTCGAAATTCTATGTATCGCTGATATTGGTTGAAATAATAGCGACTTCGATACTAGTGAGCTCTTGCTTCTTGTTTCTATTTCCTAGCCCGGCTGGGAATGATGCTCCTTTTCACATTGATTATATCAATCATATAATTGAAACTGGCAGCATAGGCGGAGAGCATGGTCAATATACGAATTTCCCAGTGTTTCACATTTTATTTGCCACATTCAGAATAGTCCCGCAATTGGACATCATGTCATCGTTTCTTATTGGTGGCGTCATTCAAGCAGTATCTGTCCTTTTCCTATTTGCAATAATGAGAAAGATTCTAGATTTGAGAATCGCGTTGTTCTCTTCGTTGATTGTTTCTTTTTCATCACAGTTGATCTTGCCTCGATATTCATTCTATCTTACCGCATTTGTAGTCATTTTTTTCATTCTTCTATTCTATTTATTGCTGAGAACAAAACCGAAGGAAGCATCAATAAGTGTCGCCTTTCTAATCATACTGTCATTCATTATCATGACATTGACGCATCCCTTAGCTCCAGCCATTGCAATTTCACTGTTATCAATTATATTGATAACAAGTAGGTTTATTCATTCAGATAAAACGATCATCACGGTGAGAATGCTACTTTTTATGATATTTCTCATGATATTTCTATGGTCGAGACCTCTTCAAGGATCAATTGATCTATTCTCTAACCTATTTCAATCCCTCAGAACTGCGTTCGGAACGGTCGATGTCAATTACACAGACGTTGAACAAGTGACTTTATCGCCGCTTTATAATTGGGTTGATGTTGCGCTTTATGAAATGGGATTTACGATAGCTATAACCCTTGCAATTGCCGGATCATTCATTTTGATAAGAAGAATGATGTCGAACACTGATGATAATTCTATTCGATATCCCAATTTGACCGTAACTCTCGCATTTGTCACCTTGACATTCATTCCTCTCCCCTATGTACTGGCAATATTATATCCCCAAAGTGCTCCCGATAGATGGTTTCCATTCATTACATTACTAATCGGGGTGTTTTCAGGTGCATTTATTGTCTTTCTCGCGAGAAGAGCACACAGATTGAGGATGAAATTCCTCATTTCATTATTATTGTCCTTGATGCTTTTCTTCATGATCACATCACCCATTGCGAACCCCAATAGTCATATCTATTCAACAGATATGGCAACAAGAACTTCGCTGACAGAATCGGAAATGAAAGCCACGGAGTTCTTGAAGGAAATCGATGCATCGAATATCCATGGCAATTCAAAATATATTCTATTCATGGGTCTAGGTCTAGATTCCAAGAATTTTGTTGACCCGAACAAGGCATCCACATATGACAACGGAATATTGATTGTCAGAGATTTTGACCTTGAAAAAGGATTTACCATTCCACTTTTTGGTTCACATGGAGTGTTGCTTGAGAATATATTGCCGAGTAGCCAATTTCTGTCTTTATTAGATAATTCTACTAAGATTCTTGACAGCAAAGAGGTTTACATCTATTACAACGATTAGAGGTTCGAATATGAAGATTGTTATGCTTGGCAAATGGCCAGAGGAACATCAAATCGGAGGAGTGGCAACTCACACAAAATATCTTGTAAGGACCCTTTCGAAAGAGGATGATATATCAATTTTTTTCATTTCATTCGGAAAGAAAACAAAAATAATTGAAGAAGGCCGTGCGAAATATATCATTATACGTTCGTCCCTTTTCTATTATCTCATTCCCTTTCTTCCTTTGATGAGGTTAGCACTGGAAACAAGTAAGATTGAACCGGACCTGGTTCACGTCCAGGGATCCAATATCAGTCCGTATCTTTTGTCCGCTTTGTTCATGATGCCTAAGAAAAAGATTATTGTGACATTTCACAATTCTCAAACTAGAGAGGCGATTGCAAAGAATAAAATGTATTCCAATCCGTTAGAATACAAGATAATTGAAAAAATTGAAAAAATGATAATTGCAAGAGCCAATCTAATCATCACAGTCACAGATACATTGAAAAATTGGATAATAGATAGATATAACAAAATTGCAGACTTGAAGATTGTTGTCATCCCTAATGGCGTAGATATCGATGTCTTCAAACCGATGCACAATGAAAGTGGCATTAAAGGGCCCTTGGGCATACCGGAATCCTCATTTGTGATTCTACATGCCAAGGCACTAATTGAGATGAATGGACAGGAATATCTCCTAAGAGCGATGCCAGAGATCCTAAGAGAGATTCCATCTGTAAAATTGATTTTAGCCGGTGAAGGACAAATGAAAGATGAGTATATGGCCCTCTCAAAAGAACTGGGCATCTCTGAAAAAGTAATATTCATGGGTAATATTCCACATTCTGACATGCCAGCCTATCTCGGTATTTCGGATATTGTGGTGATACCATCGATCAAGATAGCTGATTTTGAAGAAGGATCGAGCACATTCCTTCTAGAAGCGATGGCGATGGGTAAACCGATAATAGCTACCAATGTAGGGGGTTTAAGGGAGACCATAATAAACGAGAATAACGGAGTCCTAGTGCCAGACAAGGATTTTCAAAACATCTCCAAAAGCGTTATTCGACTTTATCTGGATCGCGATTTGGCAGACCGAATTGGCAACTCTGCGAGGGAGTTTGTAATAAAAGATAGGAGATGGGGAATGGTTGGCAAAAAGACTATAGATAGTTATTTGATATGCCTCAAAGAGAAGAATGACGATACTCATAATTGATGATGATTCGACTTGACTTTAATTGCGATATATCATTTGATCACACAAATCAATAGTCTGAGTGGTTGTAGAAGTACTATAAAATTCATTTAGAAATATGATCCTGAAAAAGGTGCAATAATTGTTGAATGTCGTAAAAACAAAAATAGATGATGAATACGATGACGAACGGAAAGCAAAGCCTAGTGAGAATCCGAATCCGGATTTAGCTATTTGCATCCTTTTTTATGAAAAAGCTGATCAAACCATTGATTGCATCAAGAGTTTTCTCTCTGCGAATGTCAACATATATGTGCTTAACAATGGGTCGTCTTCAAAATCTACATCGGTGCTCACTGATTTTTGCACCTCAAACGAAAAAATCAAAATCATTCACTCAGTAAGAAATTTAGGAGTTGCTGGTGGTCGCAATCGGTTAATTGAGAATACTAAAGAGAATTGGCTCCTATTTGTGGATAATGATATTATAATAGGGACTGGAGATTGGCTGAAAATTTTTAATGACTATCAAACTCGTTTTCAACAGGCTGATGTTTTTGTACCTCGCTTATTCGAGAAGCATATGAACAGATATGCAGTACATCTCTCATTGGCTATTAATAATGGGATTGCGCGATGCGAAATTGTATCGGAAAATAGAGTCATGAACATATTCCCCGGCGGTGCCTCATTTATCAATCGTGAGCTATTCAGTAGATTGGGAAATTATGATGAAGAAATGTTTATTGGTTTCGAGGATTTTGAGTTTGCGCTACGAGCAATTCAAAGAAAGCTTCCCGTGAAAATCATCCCGATAGATGAGATTGAACTAATACATGATCATCGCAAATCGATTTTAGCCGAAGAAAGAATGGCAACGATTGTTAGGTATGATCAGGACATCATTGAGGCTTCCTTGAAACGCCTGAATGAGAAACATAACATTTATCTTGACATAGATTGGAAAGTATGGACTACGAATGAAGAAAATAGAATTTTAAATGGTAAGTTTTCGGCACGAAAAAGTATATGGCGAAATTTAATACCAAAAAGAATAATGGAACTAACTTCAAGAACTGTTGATAAAATTACGTTACAAAGAACCCCTAAAACTTGCAATATCTTTATGACAGCAAAATGTAATCTTAGATGTCGTGTTTGCAGTAGATTTCTTCTTGGAATAAAAGAATATAATGACATGACACTCGATACAGTCAAGAAATTACTTTTGACGTATCCTTCTATAGATTCATTTTGTGTCGCAGGACTAGGCGAACCAACACTTGGTTTCAATTTCTGTGAGATAGTTGATTTCCTTAAGAGGGAAGGAAAATACGTAGGAATAATAACAAATGGCACAGTTGCCGATAAGTTATTGAATCTAAAATTTGACCCGGATTACATTTCAATAAGCCTTTATGGCTTTGATGAAGAGAGCTATCTTGAGAATACCGGGGTAAAAGCATTCAATAAAGTGGTCAACACATACAATGAATTGCGGCCAAGATATCAAAATGTGGGTTTCTCTTTCGTGGTGAACCGTAGGAATTTCCATCAGATTAGTAATATTCTAGAGTTCTGCGATCGAATGAAACCAGATTTCGTCGATCTCATAAATCACTTGCCCTATGACCCGCGCAATTCTGATTCCATCGATAAGATCATAAGAATTACTGACAGTGAAATTATCAGATTCATAGAAGAAACTTGCAGGGATAGGCATTACATTAGAGAGAGACCAACATACCTCGACGAGACTCGATTTGAGTTTCTTTGTTCCTCATACGATTGTTCAATCAATGTTGACCCACATGGCAATATCGGAGGTTGCAGGAGACAAATATCACCGAGCGCAGAATTTGGTAATATTTTCAAGGACAGTGACCCTTTCAACACCATGAGAATTTTTGAGTTAAGACGTAGAATTAAATCCGGATCATGCCCGCATCTTGAATGCAATTTCTGTTTTGGAAGAATGAAAAAATGATATTCGGTATCAAGTATTGAGATGAGCCGATTGATTCCTGTAAATCGCGGAGGAATTAAGAAAAGATTGCCATAATTCATTTTACATCAAAGATGCGTATATGTCATCGATTTTAGATACCAGCGTTTTCATGTTATAATTCATCCTCACACGCTCTCGTGCATTCTCTCCGACAGCACTAGATTCAAGGGCAATACGTGTCTTTTTCTCCAAATCATCTAATGAATCTGGTTCAAATAAGAATCCAAATCTGTCGTCATGGATGACCTCCTTACAGCCTGTATGAGCGGGTGCTACTGTTGGCTTTCCAAGAGACATTGCTTCGAGAAGTACTGTCGGAAGTCCTTCTCGTTTGCTTGTCATTACAAGTATCTTGCTTGCGGACATTGCATTCAAAGTGTCTGAGTGATTCAATTCTCCGAGAGGAATGATATTACTTGGAAGACTTCCATCATATACTGTTTTAAGACTCTCCTGTTGGAGACCTCGCCCGATCATAACGAATTTCTTTTCCGGCATCATGCTTGCGAGCTCTATGAAAAGAGATGGGTTCTTAACTTCGCTTATATACCCAACAAAGAGAATGAAATCTTTGATACGATATCTTTCTATGAAGTCTTGCGATCTTGCGACATTGCATGCATCGATATCAACACCATTTGGGATCACAATGGTCTGAATATCATATTTTTCCTCGAGATAATCATGTAACCAATGTGAGACCGAAATTCTTACATCAGCCTTCGGAGCTATTTCTAATAATTCCTTATTGGCGTTTATCTGCCATTTCATCAATCCTTGAGGGAAATCTTCTTCAAAGGCGTAAAGGCTGTGATATGTATGAATCCATCCAGATAGATTGTTTCTTGAATTAAGGCAAGCATTAGTAAACCATTTATTTGATTGTGAGTGGGCGATGTCGTAACCATTAAGTCGGACAGTCTTCATGAATCGTTGATAGATTCTTCTCAGATCTATATTCTCCATCAAGATATCATATGGATTATCTTTTTTTCCACTGGTCATTCTGTAAGACAGAAATGCTCTGCTCAAGAAATCAACGAGCCTCTGAGATGGAATCTCTGTGACATCATACGAAGAGAATTTCCTAATTTCGTGAATATATCTTGCTACGCCTCCGAAATCTTCAAAAGTTGCTCCGATGGCTACTTTGATCTTCTTCGGAAGATTATTCCTCAATGAATTCAACCTGAACCAAATCCTTTTGTTATTTGAATTAAAGTCAATCTCGCTGTCTTGAAATCAATCTTACCTGTTTCAAATTCCTTAAGGACTCTTTCTGACCTTCCTGCAAATATAGTCTTAACAAATATCTTTGCTATTGACTCAGAGAGATAAGGAAGCAACACGGCACCTAATCTCCTAAGTCTAGAATGCCAATAAATTGTTTCAATGAGTCGTCTGGTTGCTTCTTGTGAGTCCATTATATTGTTCTTAACCAATACGAGGAGGCTGGCAATTCGCACCTCCAGTTGACGGGGTGAAGATGGGTGATCATGTTCCCGATAATAATAAAGGGGTTCATTCATGTGACAGAAAATAAAATGTTTAGAAGCTCTAAGCCAGTAATCATAATCTTCGGCGAGATTGGCTTCCTGATCATATTGTCCCACAGATTCCATAACTTGTCTAGAGTAGAGAAAGCATGAACCTATTGAATTCTCTTCTCTAAGATCTAGATTATCTATCAATTTGACAATAACAGGATCAGAGACAGAATCTTCTCTGAATCTGCAATAATCACAGTAAACAAAATCACATGCTCTTTCTTTCAAGAAGGTAATCATCTTCTCGATGGCATTCGAGGAATAGTAATTATCATCGGATGTCCATGTCAGATACTTGCCAGATGACTTGAAAAAACCAGTATTGAGTGCGGCAGAGAGACCTCTATTCATTTCGTGTCTAACATAGGATATCCTTTCATCATTATAGGAGCCTATGATTTCTTTCGTGGTGTCCGTGGACCCGTCATCAACGATGATTAGCTCGAAGTTCCCATAAGTCTGATTAAGGCAGCTATCGATTGATCGACGAAGGAATCTGGATCCATTATAGGTTGGCAGAATAATACTAACTCTCCCCAGATCTTCCAATTTTCTCCCCCACAGTGAATAAGAGATATCCTTGATTCATCTTCTGTACCTCCTGCAGTCCGATTTCCTCATAAAGGGCTCTGACATCATTATGATCATCAAGGAAGGTTAATGCATGGTGAGAGCCAACGGAGTGCTCATGAATGTTCGCTAGACCAGCTTCCTTAAAAAGCTCTTTCATGCTGAATTTTGGGATTTCCCTACCATAAAGCCAATTGCCATTCTTCTCCTTCCTATGTTTGCCAATCCGATATGGGATAGAACTAGCATTGGGGACTAGGCTGATGACTCCTTTCCTGCTGACCCTCATCGATTCTTTCAAGATTCCGATGATTTGTTCGTCCGAAAAATGCTCTAGAAGCCCACTACTCCATACCCAATCAACGGAACCAGTCGCAAATGGCAATCCGATTAGGACATCAGCGCAGATGAGATGTGCTTTAATGACAAGCTTTTCGAATACTTCTCTTGAGAAATCAATATTTTTTCGTGAAAAATCAAGAAGAATAGGAATCCTGCTGTACATACCTAGTATAGCAGAAAGCTCGCCCGTCCCACTGCCTAACTCGAGCATTGAATCGCCCGGTGATGTTCTTTGAAGAAGAGGTCTAGACCATGCGGGAAAGGCATTACTCTTTATTCTGTCTACAATTTCATCTGAGGATGTTTCTCCGATCATGGCACTGTGCCACTCAGTTCTATCAAGCATGTTCGATTTCTTGATCCCTGCCCAGGAGAGAAATAACCCATCTGCGATTTGACTTTCGTAGCCTATCTCCCTTGTCTGAACACTATAGCAGTTCTTTTCCAGATAACTTCTGACTGCCTCACTCTCGAACCATTGTTCAAAATCAGTGATAACCAATTTACCAAGCTTTTTGAGATTCTTATCAATGATTACGATTCTGCCGTCATTTTTGAGCACCCTACACAATTCATCCATTGCTCTCTCTATTCGTACGGCATGCTCCAGTGCTTCAATGCAATAGACACCGTCGAAAGTCTCATCGTCAAAAGGTAAATTGAGAATAGTTCCTTTCGTTTTCTTGATATTATGAGGAACGTGCTGTAAGAGCTTCTCTGAGATATCAACACCGTAAATTTCCGCGGAGGGTTCGATTTCCTTTATCTTAGCTGCAAATCTACCTTTTCCGCATCCTGCATCAAGTATCTTCGCATTCTTGATGTTGCCCAGCTGAGAAATCACCTCTTGCAGTCTTCCATCATCAGAGCCAATATCCTTAGGAAACATCTCTGCGTTTCTATCGAAGAATGAAGTTACTTTGAGATGTATTGCATCGAGGAAAAACTTGCAGGACCAGCTGATTTCTTCCTTTGGGAAATAATTTGCACCCGAACCATAGCTCCCGAAGAAGCCGCCTGATTTATTCTGAATTCTGCATAAGTGACGGACTGCGGCATCAGATGGTGCATGAAGACCCACTTTATAGCCAATAATTGCAAGCTGTGCAAGGCCGGTGCTACATGTCCATTTGACGTTGCTCATCCCGGGAATACTGCCGTTCGCTCTTTGAGTAGAAAATATTCTCTCTACAAATGGCTTCACGAAATCCTGCTCACCGCAATCAATGAACCCATCGATAGTGTAGCTAAGAAAATGAGTCAGGATACTACTATTTAGGATCCCTGGAATTCCCTTATAATATTCAATCGATCTTTTAGCGCATTCAGAATATTCCTTGATTCCGAATTGCTGTGCGGATTCTAGAAGTGCCGGTAAGACGTAGATTTGGACCGATTCCGGAGTGCTCCCGCTATAAGTCGAAGGGATTCTACCATTCTCCTTTATACAGGAGATGATATAATCGGCTGTTCTTTGAGCAATCGGGGAATATTTTTCCCAATGCTGGGCAGCGCGATTTAGACCTCGGAGAACCTGCCCTGAGTCAAATACATATTCCATTCCATCGGGGCCGGCAAATGCTCCATTTGGGCGCTGCATATAGGAAAGGAAATCGGCATACTGTTCTGCAAGGTCTATCTCTCCCGCTTCCATCAAGGTTGGTATTAGATAACCCGTAACTTCAAGATAGGGGACCTTCTTTTTGGAGCTGACCACCACCCCCTGCTCAGGTATCGTATTATTCTTTATCCAGTTAAGTGCATTTTCATGACTAGGAACAATGGTTCTCTTCGCTTTGAAATTCTTTTGTTTGATAATTGATTCAATCATTCTGATCATCATCCAATATCCAAGAACAATTCCTGATTAGAGTAATAGGAAGACAATTTCTAGGTAACAAGACGAATACCGATGCCGCGTGTGAAGAGGCTTTGATAGGATATTTGACGGATTTCATGTTCTCCCCTCAGGATAAACTCAGAAGATTTCTCTCATGAATGAGATTTGATTCTTCTTCTCGTTATTCAACTCATCTATATCGATCTTGACGAGCTTATTCACAATATCGATTGCTCCTACTCGTTTGAAAATCAATGCTCTTGGAGTATCGGAGTACAATCTTGCAGAATGGCCAAAGGATAATGTAGCTATGCATGCGTGAACTCTATCAGAGTAAGTAGCAAATGTATTCGCATAAAGATTGAGATAATCCTCAGGGATGTCTGAGATTAGCGTATTTCTTAGGCCATATTGTCCGAACTTAATGCCTTTTTTCGGTTTGAATGATAATGATTCCCGTATTCGAGACGGTAAGTAATTCTTCCCGCTGATTGAATTGGATGGGAATGCTTCCAAACACGAATGATGTGTCCTAATGATGCCTCGATTAGTCTCAATCAGAGGTTCTTTCATTGAGTCGAAATTGAAGACAACGAAGTCTTTTATCTTTAGTTTAGCTGGAACAAAGGCATCTGACAAAAAGAACGCGCAGTCTATGCCATTATGAGATTTTGGGAATGAAGGGCTGCAGTATTCATAGGTTTTCTCATCTCTTGAGATAAATCCGCATACGTTGATTCCCCTGAGGAATTTAATGAAATTCTTAATCTCAGATTGATCATAGAGCGCCCCACCGCATCCGAAGAAAAAAATACGTACTCCTTGCCTAGAGAGTCTGGATAATACAGGGCCTTCTACTCGAATGAACTCGTCGCATATTGTCATGCCGGAGACGACCAGAGCATCAATTTCAATTAGCTCAGTGAGATCAATTGATTCTTCCATATCTCTCCTATTCGCTCTACAGAGCCATCTTGGAAGTTCACTTGCGAAGAACACGTTCGCACGAGGCATGGCTGATTTTATGGAATGAATTGATCCATAATCAATGAACGCGTTGCCGATATTGGTTGGCCAACAAGCACCATAATATAGAATCTTCATGGGGAGATTACCTCCCATTTTTGTCTCAATTTCAACAGCCCTCGTGTATCATTGGGTCTGATGACCTTGAAAGGGCGATCCAATTCCTTCCACTCAAGCACATTTGATTCTTCCTTTTCGCAAAGGACAATTGCACAGTGATACTTGTCAATAGGCAAATCAAGAGGATCGATAGTAACCCGTACACAACCCTTTCCCCTAATATCGGGTAATCGCGCTCTTTCATAAGAATTCCAGAATCCAGTGAACAAACCAGCCTCATTATAGAAACTTATCCCGAAAATAGGCGACCGCAGTTCTCTTCCAATTTCGAAATTGAAATCGATGGACAGCTTCTGCCCTGTTGGGATACATTCTATCTCATCCTGATTTCCATCTCTGAAAACTATCTCCTTAATAATGCCCGCTTCAGTCGGGAGGAATCTCTTCTCTCGACGTGCGGTGCTGCTTCCATCGTCTTCTCCTTTCTTTTGAGATGTCTCATGGACACGATCCGATTTCCTGAGTAATTGAGAGTTAATATAATGGGTAATGGCTTCCTCGGTTTCTCCTGCGAAGGATAGTCTACCTTTTTCCAGAACAATACACTTTTGAGTGAACTCCCTAATTGCATATTCATTGTGAGTGACCAGAATGATAGACATATTTCCCTCACTTTTCAGATCATGCATTTTCCTAAAGCATTTTATCTGGAAATCCCTATCCCCCACTGCGAGTATCTCATCCACGAGAAGAACGTTTGGTCTGCAATGCACCGCCACGGCGAATCCGAGTCTCACAAACATACCACTTGAATAGGTCTTGACAGGAGCATCGATGAAATCGCCAATATCGGCAAAATCGATAATCTCACTGAGCTGCCCATCGACCTCTGATTTATTCATTCCCAAAATTGCTGCATTTATGTAGATATTCTCACGGCCAGTCAGCATTGGATGGAATCCCGCTCCGACCTCAATTAGCGCTCCTACCTTTCCCCTGACCGATATCTTTCCTTTGTCAGGCCAAAAGATTCCATTTAGGAGCTTGAGAAGGGTAGTCTTACCAGAGCCATTGGGACCAACAATTCCGAGGGCTTCACCCTTCCTAAGTTCGAAAGAAACGTCATCAACTGCCCAGAATTCATCGGCTCGCAGGAAGTCTGAATGCGAACTGAGACCGATGCTGTTCCGAGCAATATCCTTTAATCCATAGGTAATGGATCTCTTGATGGATTTGCAGTACTTCTTCGAGACCTGATCGACTTTGATTGCGATATCGTCGTCCATCCTAAATCCTCTCGGCTACTCTTGTCTCGGTTAGATGAAATACAACGAGGCATACGAAGAAGATGACAAATGAGAGTACGATTGCCAATGCCAACCCTATCGGGTTATCGAATGTTCCAGTCAAGACAATATCCCTTGAACCGGCTACTAAGTAGTAGAGTGGGTTGAATGTTGTAATCATCGAAAGAATCCCTGAGACGGGTCTAACATAAAAAATCGGCGTAAGAAACATCAGGAAGGTGATCATCACCGAGAGGGCGTTGCCAACATCCCTGGCAATACCGTTCAGAATGGAAAGGATGAATCCAAGACCCAGAGTCAGAAAGAATATTGGCACAGCCAATATTGGAATCAGAAGGATTGCGATGCCTGGGAGCATTTGGTAATAGATAAATAAGATGGCTAATAGAACGATCTGGATCAGAAACGGCACTATGGATTGCCCCATGGCGGCAATCACCAAAGCCTTCTTGGAAAAGTTGATCTTCTTGATCATGGAGCCGGCGTTGACCAAAGAATTCGAGCTAGCTATCAATCCCGTTGCAAACAATTGCCAAAAAGCTAGTCCGAGGATAGCGTAAATAGGATAAGGGACGCTGATAGTGCCCACAGAGAAGATGCCAGATTGATTGAGTATTATGAATGTGCCCAAGCTAATCAATGGAATAATGATTGCCCAGATTACACCAATAAGGGTCTGCCTGTACATTGCAAGGAAGTCTCGTTTGAAGAGTTGGGTAATCAACCATCTGCTCTGAGATAATTCCGCAATTATTTCCTTGAAGATTGCTATATACCCGTTCTTCAAAGAATTATCCGGCTCATAGGTGCTAATATTCTCTTTCAAGAGCAATCGACTCCGAATATTCAATTCAAAGATATCCATCTTGGAATATTGCCATGGCGCGATTCCTAATCCTAGGATTTCTATCCAATATCTCGCGCATGGCTACATAGGATATAAGCCATTTCTGGTTCTTTGATACAAAATCCGTCACTTTGAATCGATAACGATAAAATAAGAAAAATGGATATTGCTTTGTTGTGGAAGTCCAGATACGTGAAGAAGTCAGGAAGACTTTTCCAACATAATCATTGGACTCAATAAAAGTATCAATAGTGGTGAAAGAGTCTGTTGGAGTATAGGTTAAAGTCTGATGGAACCGTTGAAAATATGAAAAGAACAGAAGAATACGACTATTGGTTTCCGCTTTACGAACAGCTTGCTACTTTAGACATAGAAAAGCAGGAGATAAGGCATTCGTCTGAGATATTGTCAAATCTAAGAAACCTCGGATGGATGGCGAATTTTGATGGATTCGATGGTTATTGGAAAAGGATATCATGGACGGCGGAAAATTGCAGGGGCAAAGTATTGGAGATTGGATGTGGACTTGGAAATGTGACAAAATGGATAGCGAAAAATGACGGCGTGAATCGGATCATAGCGGTTGACAATCAGGAAAGATACATAGAGAGATTAAGAAAATTCTCCTTTGAGAAGGTTACACCGCTGCTTATCGACGTTAATCTCGAAACGGACAGACTAAAGAAATTCGCTCCATTCGATACTGTCGTGATTGCTGAATTAATTGAACATCTTACTAGAAAACAAGAAATCCAGCTCATCGAATCAATCAAACCATATCTCCAAGAGAGAGCGCAATTTGTAATCTCCACCCCCATAGGTTTCATGCAAGACCCGGATCACGTTCGCGGTTTTTCTCCATTTCATTTCGATATCCATATACGGGCATTATATGGCGACATTATTATTAAGTCAAAGAATCAGTTCCAACAATTTGCATTGGTGAAATATAGAAAAGCAGGGAATATTAGCCTGGTCCATCGGCATTTTCTCTCTTTCATCGACAGGATACTTAATACGCGTTATGTTTTATTCTATCCAAAGAAATGAATCTCCATAACACCTGTGCCATTGACATAGCAAAAATAGAAATCTTTTCTATCTTCATCGGAACTGAGCCCTGGGCGGAATCAATCTTGAGAATTGGAGGAAGCTTTCCTCTTCATCTAAGCCATTTTCGTCCCGCACTTCGAGTATATCCTTCAAACCCGCCCATTCAGCAAAATCGCGAATGATAAGCCATTCGGATTCGACGACGTCACAAGAAGAGGATCCCCATCCCATCTCCGCTCTGGCTCTGATCCCTTACGATCGACATGTTCCGGTACTTCCCCATCGTTTCCTTCCAGAACGACGGCGCCCCGCCCACCATCTCGGGCGGGCCGGAGCAGATGTTGTGGAACGCGATGATGCCCCCCTTCCTGACTATGGGGAGTACATCTCGAAATCCTTCCGGACGCCATCGTAGGTATGATCCCCGTCTATGAACAGCAGGTCGATCTCTCCGCCCCCGAGAATGTCTTTGAGCTTTTGGATCGTCTCCTCCTTGTGGGAATCCTCCCTTAGCAGCACGATCTCCTGCGAATCCTGCGCGAGCGATCGGATCAGCGAGATCCTCCAGCGCTCGTATCCTCCCCCGAACGGACCGCCCGGCAGGTCGATGCTGATGAGTCTCGCTTTCTTGACCTGTTAACCCTGGTATGCTCTTCAGTATCTTGGGTGGAGAGAAATGAGGGGCTACGATTCCTCTTGAAGCCTTTTCATTGAGAGATTTCTCTGGTACATTCAATTAGAGGGGGTTCGAAAGAGGATATTCATCCCTTGCATCAGAAGTTCCAGCCACTACGTAAGGACCGTCTACTATTCCATCTCCCTCGAGAGGAACATTGTCTGGGGTTGTCCAATCCGACCAGTAGTTGCCGTAGCCGTGGGGTGTTCCTGAGGTATTCCAAAGGTTGTCCGTCCCGTCATCGTATGCTTGGATGTTCGCAACGTTGTATTCACTTCCCGCACCATTGTTGTCGATGAAAGTGTTCCTCCAGATCGTGTTGCTACCGGACCCGAAATCTGCATAGATCCCGTATAGAGCGTTGTCGCACAGTTGGTTGCGGGTGATCTCGTTGCCGCTCGACGAGTAGAGATAGACGCCACGGTCATTGTACGAGCAGTTGTTGCCGCTCAGGTTGTTGTCGTTCGATGTGTAGAGGTATATGCCATTGTAATCATTCGATCTGCATGTGTTGTTGTTCAGTACGTTGTCGTTTGATATGTAGAGGTATATGCCATGGTGATAATTCGAGCTGCAGTTGTTGTTGTTCATAGTGTTGCCGCTCGATGAACCGAGAAGTATGCCATCGTAATAATTCGAGCTGCAGTTGTTGTTGTTCATAGTGTTGCCGCTCGACGAGTAGAGATAGACGCCGTAGTAATCGTTCGAGCTGCATGTGTTGTTTTTGAGCGTGTTGCCGCTCGACGAGTAGAGATAGACGCCACGGTCATTGTACGAGCAGTTGTTGCCGCTCAGGTTGTTGTCGTTCGATGTGTAGAGGTATATGCCATTGTAATCATTCGATCTGCATGTGTTGTTG
>Ga0315294_10002989_pt1 | contig 18371 bp, 20 predicted proteins | sample YL17G13_40_MG_FD_203626 | JGI IMG/M metagenome (GOLD analysis project Ga0315294, IMG submission 203626) | Sediment microbial communities from Yellowstone Lake, YNP, Wyoming, USA - YL17G13_40 | ecosystem: Environmental > Aquatic > Freshwater > Lake > Sediment | place: USA: Wyoming | collected...
ATTCCACCAGTACCAAAATACTTATAACCTTCAGCAAGATTTTCGTCCCATAAAAATTTACTCCAAGTATTATAAAGAGAAGGACTTCTGAAATGGTGTATGTAGATCATCTTATCCTTTATTTCCTGAGGAAGATTTGAACTAGCTCTATATGATAATCTATTCAAATCTTCAATCTGATTATAGGAATTGAATATATTTGCACTACCCGGTCCTGGAGGTAAATCTAACATAAAAGCGTGAGTAAACAAATTATTATTTTCTCTAAGAAATGTGTGATAATCATCTATAAAACCTGGCATGTCTTTAGTAGCAATTGCTCCCATCGCGATTTGGAACCCCCCCGAGTCCACAAAAAGCTTAGTCTCTTTCATAAAAGGAGTTTCTATAATATCTTTAATATATTTAATAATTTTTTGTCTATGATTCTTTAAAATTTTTTGTTTTTTATAATCCAATCCTGTACCATATGAAAATAAATATTTATTAATAGTACTTCTTAAATAAACCGCATAATTCTCATTATTTAGATGTTCAAAATTATCATGTTTTGTCATGAATGTTTTAAGAAGAGCTGCGAAGGTATCACATCCAGCACAAATAAAATTTCCACTAGTCCCGTTTAACATAAAATCTCCTTTAAATGTATATAAATTAATTTATAATTTATTCCCAATAACCAAAATACAATCTATTTTAATATATCCTAAAAATCTCCACTACTTCTCCAGATTTTGGTTTAATTTTCAACTTCAAAATATGATTAACATTATCTAATTCCCAATCTCTACCAAGTCTCATAATACCTAGATATGAATTCAATATTAAATCTTTAGCCTCTACATCTACATTAAATATCATATCTACAAAATCATTCTTTTCATCATTAGTATCATATTCATACATAGCTAATAATTTAGTTTCTCTTCCAACTATTTTTGGACCTAAAATAAAAATCATAGAATCTTTTGGTGGTGCTACATTAAATACAATTGAATTACTATTTATATCTATTGTATAACAATTAGTAAATTCTGTTCCTATATATACTGTAACATCACCTAAAGAAGTTGGAGAAGAAACATTGAAAATATTATTTACTCCATCAGCAATCCCTATTAATATTTTTTGTCTATCTACTCCAGTATTCATTTCTCTATTAATTGGATTTTTAGATGCTGTATTAGCAATCGCTGTATCTACCATATCTTTGTTAGTCTTCTTTAAATAATTTAATAAATCATATCCAAATTGTGGTTCAGTAGAAAGAACTTCTCTTGTTTCTAAAACACCAGAATAAATTTTTCTATGTAACACATCCATAGTAATACTTTGACCAATATATGGTGTTAATAAATTTATATCACTTCCTATTGATGAAATAAGAGGTTTATTAAGAAGGGAACATTTTGAATATAAAGTAGAAGTATAGTTACCTATCCTAGATATTACAGCTTTACAATTTCTTATATGTGGAAGTAGATTCTGATCAAATTCATCTATTAATATAATATCATCTTTTGTTACTACTATGTCTGAGTCAATTAATCTTACTAGATTACCACTTACTATTGGATTCCACACAACCATACTATTAACTTCTGGAAAAATAGTACAAGTAGATGAATCTAAAATAGGAGTTTTAGAATGATCAACTAATTCAAATTGTCTTAAATTTTTTAAGTATGGTAATATTCTACTTTCTGTACTAGCAATTTCTTTTAATAAGGTATAAGGTGATTGATAATTATATTTAGTATACATTTTAGTCATTGAGAAGTTTAAATTAACACTACCTCCAATTTTTGATGTTAATATCATATATGTGGGAAGCTCTAACTCATATTTCCAAGTTGCAGAAAGCTTATATTCAGCTATTTGATCTGCACCCATTTTAGTTGAATCATCATTTAATGATTCAAGTTTAAACATAGGATTCAATAATACTGGATAAGTAAATCTCTCTTGTGCTATATTTTTAATCATTCTAAAAGTACCAAGTGTATTACTCCAATCAAGTGGAACTCCATCCATTTGATAATCTTTAATATTAGTAGGAAGTTCAATAAAGGACCAAAAAAGCTTCGGTCTGATATATCTACCATAACCACCAGTGAATTGTAGTAGCATTGTTCGGAAATCAAGTAGCTCATACACACTTGAAAGCCAGAAAATCGTAGAAAATGTGCCCTCGTACCTTGAAAAAACTGGCGTGATGAGGGTGTCTTGTTCTACCAAATCTATCGGATTAAATAATTTAATAGCTAAACCTGGGTTAAGATAATATGTCTGCCATAAAAATTTACCACCACGCTCTTCTTGTGAAAAATCTAATTGAGGATCAAGAGTAATAGATGGTAGTATATTTCCATCAACTTCTTTTCCAAGTGCTATTTGCTCTGTAAAATATTGGATTGCTTTGTCATATGTAGCTATTACACGAAATTTAAAACGAGGGTAAAAATCATCACCCATCCATTCCAAAACTCCCCGAAAGAATGCGCCAAAACAATTATTGATGAAGAAGTTTCGTTCGTTTAATACATATTGTCCCATATATAAAGATAATCCTTTTTATATTTGTTCTTCAGAATATCCTATTGTTTTTATTTTGTTTACTCTGAAAAACTGAATCTATAACTGCATCTGTTCCTTCTGGTTTCGTTTCTTTTCCATTAAAAAATTCAACTTTTTTAAGAAAATCTTCATATATAGAATTAGAACATAATTGTAATCCATAAGTTCGAACAACTTTTCGGTCAAGACTGCAATCTATATGCTGGCGCTCGGCAAGAAAATATAAAAAGTTATCTCCATAATCATGAAAACCAAAAACATATACATATAATGAACTTTCAAATTCCCCACTCTTAGTTTTAACCTTAGAAACTTTTACAGTTTCATTACTAATATATTGAATCTCTCCTCTAAACCTTTCTTGGATATTATTAAATTGTAATTTAATATCTAAGTTATTACTTCTAAAATCTCTCAGTTCTAAAAAAGTACTAGCAAATGCTGATTCACTAAGTTCCTTATAAATATAACTATGGACTTGATTTTCTCTAACCATATTATATATCTTCTGCTCTGTATTAAAACCTACAAAAGTTGATGACTTATGAAACATGATTGATACTTCAATTTCTTGTTTCATAAATGGAAGATACAGTGAGTATGATCTATTCAATTTTGGTCCAAAGGTTAACATAATTATTAAGCTCCTATCTTATTTACAGCTTCAAGAGATTCAATATAATTAGAAGTCTGGCGTTCTTTTAAATTCTTAAACATTGAAAGAACCATTGAATAATCCAAACTTGATTTCTCAATTAAATCCATATAATATTTATAATCATTCATTATCTTACTATTTATTTCAAGATCCCACATTAAAATAGCTTTCAAAACTTTTTCTGGTAAAATAGAAAAGTCTACTGGTTGTCCAACTAAATCATAATAACTACAATTAATTAGTTTACAAACTTTCAAATATTCTTCTAACTTGGAATCATTTTTAAATTCATCTTTAATATATCTAGTTAAATTAAAAGTATTGTATTTTTTCTTCCCAACATCAAATACAGAAAGAATAGTTTCAGGTATGGTTGTAAAATCTCGTTCGTTAAAAGTTTTAGCTATTTCCTCAAAATCAATCTTTTTATTCTTTGAATAATTCAATTCAAGTAATATAATTTTTAGTATTTGTTCTTGATTAAACTCAGTAGAATTGAAAAGTTCATAATCTAAACTTATAATTTTTGTTTCTTTGCACTTATCATAAAAATTCTTAAGTGTGAATTTAGATTTATTTTTATCTACTGCGTCATATATTTTTAATACTTCATCATTTATAATATTACTATTCACATCTACTTTAAATTTATAAGTATCATATATCTTATTTTCAAATTCATCAAAAACTTTATCTTGTTTATATTGTTCAAATCTTTTAATAATCATAGCAACTACTACATCTTTTGAAACTTTAGTTGAATATGAAAATATTAAAAATGAACACATTGTTTTAATTAAGAAACTAATAAATTCTTTATTATTTATTGTATTATTATCTTTACTACTTAGTTGATTTTTAATAGAGTTAAAATATACAAAAAATAAGAATAAGTCATACATTAAAGTAAAATTATATTCATCTTGATGTTTTGGATCTAAAATTATTGGTGGAACAACTGCTGGTAACTTTTCCCTTTTATCAAAATGATTAACAAATATTTTCTTAATATATAATGAAAAAAGATATTGAATTCTATTAAAATCGTTACTATTTATATTCAAAGATTTACCATAAAAATTTTCAATCAAACTAACAAATTTACCTATGGGATTTACATCATTTACACAGTTCATTAAATACATTTCTAAGTTACATATATTATTTTTTAGTAACCCAGATGTTATTGAATAATTTATAACCTCTTCTACTTTTGGTGAGAGCTTTACATCATTACTGATGCCATCTAAATTTACTCCTATTTCCATCTTATCTCTATTAACATCTAAAAAACTAGATAAGTCATCATGGACCTTTTTATTTTCAGAAAGTAAATTAGCAAGTTCTATAGTTGCATCTTTTTTAGGTTCTTTAACAGGTGGCATAAAAGTTTGAGGTTCAACTTTTGGTAACTGTGAAACAAAAGAATCTAAAGTTGAAGAAGATGATGATAAAAATTTCTCATGTATCGCATCAATTGTACTAGAATTAAATAAACTAAATTCTTGTAATGGAGTTGATGATAATTTAATATCATTGTGATTATCTGAATTTCTTTTAGTAGCTACATAAGTGGAAAAGAATTCTGTAAGTTTTGTATTAGTTTTTTCTATTTCAGTTTTAATATCTACTAAATAAGAACTATTTACAGAATTAATACTATGTGTTATATAATTGTCTTTTAATTCAGATAGTAATTTAATAAAAGAATAATAATCCGATATTGACATATATACGCCATCTAAATCATTATTATCTTTATTTTTCTCTCCTACAGATACTTTAACACAATAACCACCATATTCAGGTCTAACTACTAAACTCGTAACTATTTTTCTAAAATCTTCAATAGAAAATGATGTAACTGTTTTATTAATATCATCACTTTTAATATTACTTGAATTACCATATTTTTCTATAGCTGAATTAAAAACTTTGAACTTAGCTAAAAAATTATATAACGCTTGATATGATATAATAAAATTAACTCTTAATCTATTTTTATAATTAAATATATTGACATCAATACTAAGAGGTTGTATTCCATATTTGCTATTAGTTGTTCTGATTCCCAAATCTATTCCATTAGATGTTACTTGAGTATCTATATATTCCCATAACTTAATCTGATTATATTTTCTATCATCATCCATTATAAACTCCTTTAATAATATTTATTCTTAGCCCACAAAATATAACTACTACAAGCAATATCAACTAATTCATGTAGTGGGTCATCTTTAATTTCAAATTCTCTAATCTCCTCATATAAATTATCAACAAGTTCTGATTTAGAATCATCAGGCCATGTACAACCTTTCTCAGAATCATGTTGATTCATAACTTTTTTCATTTCTTGAATAAATTCTTCTAGAAATTGATCTGAACTACTCATGGGTAAAATTCTCCAAGAATTGTGTTGTTGTTACTATTTCTTCTATCACTGGTTTTAACTCATTTAATTTTTTTCTATCAATTGCTGTTGTTTTTAATTTTTTAACATCTCTAAATCCTAACTGCTCATAAATTATATCACACTCAGCTGACTTATCTATTTCAGTAACAAGTAACTGAATATCATTTATTTTTAAATATGGAAACTTCAATTTTAACTTCTTCTCTATCTGTGATTTAACTATTTTTTCTTTTTCAATATAAGGTGGTTTATAACCACTTAATAAAACACATTGTTTAAGAAATTTAAACATATCAATTTTATCTAAATTATATACACTATAATTATTAAAATATTCATTAATATATATTATATATTTAGATGACATAAAAAAATATGTTAAGTAAGTTGGAGGTATAGATTTATCATCTATTAACTCAGATGGTAATTCAGTTTTTAAACTACCATCATATAACCACCTATTTAATAAGGCGTATGAAGAAGGTTTGTCATCATCCTGTTTTTTCTTCATATACAAGTTCCAAATTTCTCATTCCACTCAAGTGCTTCAATATATTTTAAAGTATTAATAGCTCGATAATCAGATGGATTTTCTATACAAGTAGTAAATTCTTTTTTATATTTTTCAACTATTTCTTTATTATAAAATTTTATAAATCCACCAATTGAATATAGTTCTACACATTTTCTGAAGCACGCATTACATTCTCTACATTCTAATGTCGTGTACGGAATTTTATATTTAATTCCAATAAAACAATCTTGAATAGTCTTAACTGGATTAGGATTATAACATGAAAATGTATTATTTATTAATTCTTTAATACAAACTACATCTTCCCCTTTTTGTTTTAAATACCACTTCATAACATCACTTTTATATACACTCCAAAACAAAGAATCAATCTTTATAATTCTAGAATTCATATTAGTTAAGAATTTTGAATATTCATCAAATACTTCTTTATTATTATCACAAACCCTATCACTCCTAGATCCACCAATAAAAATTTTATCATAACCTAAAGAGTTAGCTAAAGTAGTTAACAGAATATTTCTATTCGGAATAAATGCAGAAGATTGTTCTAACTTACCCAAATCTATTCTATCACGAAATATAATTACATTTTCTAAAATTTTCTTATCAACTAGTTCATTAAGTTTATCAAGTTCATGTATTGAATATTTGCCTTTGTAATCAAAATAAATACAATCAAAAGACTTACCTAAATTCTTTAAATATTGATAAGAAAGATAAGAGTCTAAACCCGTACTATACAATAAACAAATATCATTCATAAAATTAAAAACTCCTTTATATAATTTATTCAATAAACCTAATTTAAAATCAAATTATTATATGTATTATAAATAGTTGTAACTGCTTCACCTACTCTACTAACTATTTTATGAGAATGGTAATTTAACCATATATCATGTTTAAATTGTTCTAATGGATCAATTACAATTACTAACTTATTCTGTTGCTGATATGCATAGAATATTTCCATAGTAGTTCCAAACGTACATTTTTCAATGTAGGCTACAAGTATATCTGAACTGTCGATCATTTGCTTGTCCACAGAAACCACAGACATATTAGCAACTTCATTATTATTCATATTCGGATTTGGATCAATACAAGAAAAAGTAATTCCTATTGTTGGTGGAAATCTATCATGAAGAAAATTTTTGAATTCAGATTTCCAGTTGCAACCTGGAGGATTGTTATAAATAGAACCTGCAAGATAAATTCTTTTCTCAAAATGAATAATTCTAGTTTCTTGACTCCATGTATCCATATAATCTCCTAAAATCTTAAAAATTTTTCTGTAGCTTCTTTTACAATATCTTTAAATACTCTTTCAAGTTCTATTGATATTACATCAGATATATTATCTACTAAAGATTCAGATGGTTTTATTCCTTCATCTCTAGTCTTAGTAATTTTCCAATTAGATAATAATTTTTTTCTATGTATTATTTTACCTTTTGAATTCATAAAAACTAATTCTAATTTCATTGATCTTGTTCGTAATTTTTTAGTTTTCATTTTAAACTCCAGTTTTAACATATTCAGTAACAAAGTTTATAGTTTCAAAATAGTTCCTTTTGATTCCATCTTCTCTCATTTTCTTATAAGCTGCTTCTTTTTTAGGATAACATTCTCTACAAGACCAAAAAGGAGAATAAGTTAATTCACCACACCAAAAGCATTGATGTGGTTCTTTAGTGGTATTTTTAAATTCCTCATCTTTAAGTGTTGCATTCATTTTATGTAAACTCATGCACTATATGCAGTCTTGAACTTAAATTAAATCCACACTCATCTGCTAAATCAATAGTATTCTTCCAATTTTGTTCTATTTCAATTTTAGTAGTACCAAGTGGCATAAGATAAATTTTAGATTTAAGAACATCTATTTTTTTTAGTCTCTTACACAATTCAATAGTTTCTTCATTAAAAGGTACTATTTTTAAATAAACTTTTGGATGCTCAATAACTTCAACTATTTTATCATGTTCAATTTCTAAAGATTTTTTATTAAAAATTTTTGGACTATACAATATTTTAATATTTTTATCAGAACATATAGAATCTATTTCTTTTAATAATTCCACTATACCAAAGCCATTAGTTTCTATATTAGCTACTTCATAATTACAATATTTCAACATATGAATGGTTTGTTTAAAATTATCATTATCTGGAAAATTAGCACTAGGTTCTCCACCACTTATCATAAGACCTTTGGTTTTCTCAAGTGCTTTATTTAATTGATCAATTGTATATTCACCTTCATATGTTGATTGCATTTTAATTATTGTATCACAATTATGAGATAAAAGACCGTTAGCAAAAAATGTTTTATGGGGATTACATGAAATATCATAAACTGTATTTTTATGTTTAGATAAAGGACCCTTACATTGAAAAGTTACAGGTTCACATTTTTGTACAACTGATCCATTTAAAGAAAAAGATGTAATCTTTTCTACAATCTCTTCAGTAGATATATGATTAGTTATTGCTAAAGGTAAAACTTCCCACCCATTATCATTATATTCTTTGATTTTTCTATTTATATAATCTGAATCACCTCTAGTTTGATATCCACCCCATGAACTTTTTTCTAAATTTTTAGGAGATTCTAAATCAATAAAAGTAGGATCAAATGCTTCAATCGCCTTTTTAACCCCACCATTCATAATAAAATCTGGATATCTTTTTCCTACTCGTGTTTTCATATTACATAACATAAAAGGTAAATTGAATTCATTACATATTTTTTCAACTCTCAACTCTAATCTACTAGGTTTCCAATTTGATCTTTTTTCTATTTGTCTTCTTACATTTTCTGGATTTTTCATGGGATTTTTATCACCCAATATCATAGATCTATGATCAATAGATTTATGAAATTTACTTTGTCTATCTCTATTTTCAGATTTATTCCAATATTCTTTGATAACTTTATTTAATTTTATTTTTACATCATCTCTTAGTAAAGGATTATTAATATGCATTTTAAATTTAGATAATTCTAAATCAGCAGATTGTAAAATAACATCCCCATCTATAATATCTTTTGTCTCTTTCCATCCATCTTTTGTTAACCATCTATGTTCAGGAGTACATATTACCTTATTTCTATCACATACAATCCTCCAAAGATCATTTCTTATTAATTTAGTTTTAGATGTTACAGATGTAATATCTAATTGTTTAGTTTCTTCATTGTAACATATCAATTTTTCATTAATTTCTAAATCTTTTATCTTTTTTGGTTTTCCATTAACTAAATGAATTTTTGTATCTGGAGAAAGACAATAAGAACATCTCAAATTACATCTTTTAAACCTAGCGATTAACATCTGTCTACCACTATCAGGGCCCTCACCTTGCCAACTATCAGCCACTTCAATTAATTTAATTTTAACTTCACTCATAAATATATAAACTCCTTTTATTTTATTCTATTTACACATATGTCGATACTCTTTATATTTTTATCTGAATCAAATAAATATATTGGTATATTATGATGAAGAGCGTAAATTGTAAATTTAGATTTATAAGAAAAAAATCTATTACATTTCCAAATCAAATCAACCATTCCTTGATCTGTAACAACTTTAATTTCATGTACGTTCACCAATTTCTTAATCTTCCAAACATCTTCTACATTGAAATGAGAATCAAATGTTCCGTAACACAATAATATTAAATCTTTAAAAGTAATTGAGAGATATCTAAGAGTTGAAAATTCTATTCTATATCCTTTATTACTATCTGTCAAATCAAGAAGTACATATTGTCTATTATATATAGGATCATTTTGTTTTACTAAATCAACTAAAGATTTATCTACTTCTTCAACTTCTATTTGGATTTTATCTTTTTTCGGAGTTAATATAGTTCTAGGATCTATTTCTTTTTGTTGTTGTGATCTCATATCAGATTTTTCAAAAGTTTCAATACATATTCCTTGATGTTTATCAAGACCACATGAAATACATAAATTCTTTTTTCTTCTATAATGAAGAACTGTATTTTTCTTTTTATTAAAATCAGTTGTTAATTTTGCAGGCGATAAATTGTTTTGTCTCAAATCAACTTTACTGAAATTTACTTTACAAACTCCTTCATGTTTATCAAGACCACAATGGAAACATAAATTCTTCTCTTTTCTCCAACGTAATATTATTCTTTGTTTTGCTGTATATTTTTCTTCAACCATCTTTATTCCCATAATCCAGATTTAGATCCACCACTATATAACTTAGCTAATTTTTGATCTAGTAATAATTTTGATAAATCAACACCATCAACTAAAACAACTGCTAGAATTCTGAAATACTTATCTCTTCTTACTTTAGTTAATACGATCTTTTTTGCTGATAATAATTGTTTCTTAGAAAAGTCACGTGATACAATAGCTAGTTGTTTTGTATCTTTATTTTTACTTTTAAGTTCAGGAGTATCAATATCAGCAATTCTTACTGAAATATGTTTTCCAATAATATCTGGATACTTAATTGAATCTAAATCCACTCTAAATGTATCTCCATCATATACGGATACAATTTTTTTAACTTCAATATCAGCGTAAAATTGTTCGGAGAAAATTGAAACATTAACAAGTATTAACAGACTTAATAAAAATCTTTTCATAATATAATTTCCTTTTAAATTTGTTCTAGTAGTTGAAATTCAGTACGTGTTTAAGAGAGGTGATGCATGTTGATAGACAACCCAGACCCAATATTATTTATTCTGTATCTAATTGTTTAGAATCTTTTTTCTAAGACTTTTTCTAGAATTTGTTCAAAAAGTAGTTTTGAACATACTATCTCGGATTATATTTATCTAATGATTCTTTATAATATCTTTCTTACCATCTACTTATCTTCGCTGCCGCTCAGTACTCCACTCATCAAACCGACTTCCGCATCTGATGCGAAGTGTTATCGGCGAACTAAGTCCCCATATCGGAGTAGATAAAGAATCATTAAGTATAATACTGAACATAAAATAAATCTCCTAAAAATTTAAAAAGTAAATTCAATTTTTCTAGTTACAATATACATTCAATCTAAATGAATCTAAATATCAATTCATTCTAAGAACTCTTCTTAAACTAATACATAGTTTTGTTCACAATTTTTGAAAAGGTATCTCTTGTGTACTCATTAAGTACAAAATATATTTAAAAAGAGGAATGTATCAAAAAGTTGAACAAAAATAAAAGGATTTATAAAATTGGACAAACCATATATCAAATTACTTAAAACTGTAGAAGACAAGACTGATAAGTTTCAAGTGTGGGAAGTTGATGGAGAATATATCAGAAATAATATTGATGTAGACTTTACAAATTATGGACAACATTATAGATTCAATTTTATACCTGAAAAAGAGTTTTGGATTGATATAGAAAGTACTCCAGGTGAAGTAGAGTTTTTTATACTTCGATTAATGGTTGAATATTATACAATGAGAATCGGTAAACCCTATTCAGTAGCTGTTGATACTGCTAATAAAATAGAGAAACAAGAAAGATTTAATAGTAAAAAATATAAACAAGTTTTTGGTGATAGACAACCTGAGAACATCAATTATAATATTAGAAAAAAATATCTGGGTAGAGTTAAAGGAACTGATATAAAGGTATATATAGTAGATGGTGAACTAATTAGAGATGTATATTATATAGATTTCACTCAAGGTGGTCATGACCTAGTATATAAATGGATACCACCTAAAGAAATATGGATAGACGATGATTTAAAAGAAAGTGAAATAATGTATACTATCATACATGAATATGTTGAAAGAAAGTTTATGGAGAAAGGAATAGATTATCCAACCGCTCATAAACATGCACTAAAAATTGAATATAAATATAGACATAAACAAAAAGATACCACTCTAAGAAGAACTGAATAAATTAAAATAAAGTAATATTGAAATTGTTAAAATGTAAATCAATTAAGGAGGTTATTTATGACCGAAGCGAATCAAACAGTTGAACAGAATGTAGTAAATACTGAAGCCACAACAGAAATTTCTGCAAAAAAATATAAAGACTTTTCTGCAATGATTAAAGCTCAATGGGCATCATTTGTTATGGAACTTGATTCTGGTTTAACAAATAAATCTAGTGGTCTCAGAGCAAGACAACTGTCAATGAAGCTTAGAGAACTTCTTAAAGAGTATAAAAAGATCTCTACTGAAAATGATAGAAGTCATGGTAGAGTAAAGAAAAGTTAATTCTGGTCCCAGCCATGGTACGTAACACCCGTACGTACTCTCCCGTAGATATCCCAACTTAACTAAAATTAGGTTGGGATATTTTTAACATAAAAATTATCCTCCATATTCCACCAAAAATAAATATATATAGAAGTAATTAACTATTTAATATGAAAAAAATTAGTATAATTTTGATTATTTTATGTTTTCTTTCTGGATGTATCACACCATCTAATGGTTATGATCCATCATGTACTTATATGTTGAGTCTTAGAATTAGTAAATTAGAAGATTCAAATGTTGAAGTTAGTAAAAAAATAGATGATATTAATAATAGTATAACAAAAATATCTGATAATAGTAAAAATAAAAAATTAACTTCTAAAAATAATTCTGATGATATAGATAAGTTACAAAAAGAAATCCAAGATTTAAAAATTTTAATAACTAATACTAAACAAGAACAAATTATTACTGAACGAAGAGAGATAGAAATTCCACAACAAATTATCATATATATAAATATGAAAAATAAATCAAGACGACCTATTCAAATAATTCAGATGAATAATAAATGGGTAGGTCCCAAAGGTGAAGAATATGATCATCTACCATCTGAAAAAGAATTAAAACTTTTGTACAAGGATTGATTATGTTTAAAAATTTTAAACAACTAATTGAGAGACTAAAATGTATTTATTTAATGATGATGACTGTAATATTTATACCACTTGGTTTACTTATATATGCTTTACTTATTGGTTCTAGTATGGCGATTGTTTTTACAGTTGTGGCTTTATTAACTATTGTTCTTTATCCATTATATTTATGTGAAAAAATAACAAGTAAAATTATATACAAAGGTAAACATTTGAATATAATAGAAATCAAGCAATCTAATGAATAAATTTTGAATAAAATTAAAGGAAATTTAATTTTTTAAAGGAGTTTTTAATTATGTCAGAAGATTTACTTAATGCGTTATGGGTTGAAAAATATAGACCGAGAAGTTTAGAAGATATAGTACTAGAACAGGAACAAAAAGATTTTTTTAGAAAGTGTTTAAAAACAGGAGATATTCCTCATTTATTATTTTTAGGACCTCCGGGATCTGGTAAAACTACAACAGCTAGAGTAATAGTCGAATCAATAGTTAAACATGAAATGGATGTAATGATATTAAATGGATCAGATACAACTGGTGTAGATACTATGAGAACTGAGATTCAAGGATTTTTAAAATCTCCACCATATGTAAGTAAGTTAAAAATAATTTTCATAGACGAATTTGATTATATGTCTATACAAGCCCAAGCCGCGATGAGAAATATGTTAGAAAAATATAGTGATAATGGAAGATTCATTTGTACAGCTAATTATAAATCAAAAATAATTGATCCTCTTCATAGTCGTTTTCAAATGTTTGAAATGAAAACTATTAAAGAAGATTATGCTATCAACTATGTTACAGATATATTAAAGAAAGAGGAAGTTGAATTTGATGTAGATAGTGTTAAAACTATTGTAAAAAACTATATTCCTGATTTAAGAAAAGCACTTAACACGATTCAAAGAAATGTGGTTGATAAAAAATTAAAGAAAATTGATGTCAATACTATCATAACAAATGAGAAGAAGATATGTAGTTTAGTTGTTTCAATGTGTGATAATTTAGATAAAGATGAATTTACTAAAAATAAAGTAATCAACCAGAATATGCCAGAATTGATTAAACTTGTAATGAAAGAAGAACCAGATTATAGAGGTATATATCAAACTCTATTTGATCATGAAGGTTTACCATTATGGGGTAAAATAGTGGTTAATCAATATAGTAATCAACATCAAGGTGCAGCTGTTCCAAGTGCTCATTTTATAGCTTGTATTAATACTATCATTTTAGCTGGTATGAATTTTTATAGGACTTTTAATATAACCAAACCAAAGTAACTATGATTATATTTTTATGGGGTTTTGTAATTTTTATCACGATGATAATAATCTCAATGATGCATTCTCAAATAGATGATAAATTAGCTATGTATTCTATTATAGGATATATTATGTTATTTATTTCAGTATTTTTCTTTGCTACCTATATTTTTAATAAAGTTTTTTAAGGAGTTATTATGAATAAAAGTTTTGTTGATTGTTCTAAATGTTTAATGGATGGGAGTGTTCAAAAAGTATGTATAACTGATTGTGAAAATAATTTGAAGAAGGTAGAAACTATCATAGTAACTTCTATTCCAGAACAACAAGAACTAGTAAAAAACAATATAACAATATCCAATTATCTAATAACTTCTATTATTTTATGTAAGGGTAGTATAGAAAGTAAAAGAAAAAAGGTAGCAGATTTATGTTATAAAAATCTTATTGAAACTATTAGAATAACTGGGTGTAGAAATTTAAAAATGATAGGTAAAACTTGTGAAGATTTTTATAACAAATATAAAAGTGATTATAAAATAGAATATATTCCTGAATTTGAATATGGTGATAAAAAAGAAGTATCTTCTAAAGCAGAACAATTATCATTAGATATCGCAAATGATATAGTAATTGATTTAAGAGAATTTGAAAATGTTCCAAAAAATTCAAGTAGTACATCTGTATCATTTGAAGAAAAACCAAAAGAAGTAATACAAAAAGTTCAAGAAGGTAATGTAGGTGAAGATTATAAATTTAAAATACCTGATCAATTTTATACTGATAATTATAGATTAGTTGATATCCAGTATATAACATGGAAAAATCAAGTAATTTATATTTTTAGAGATAAGGATAATAAGAAAGTAATCTATGAGTATCCTAAAAAAGATGTAGATTATTATTGGTATGAATCTAATGATACTAAATTAATCGAGAAGAAAGAAAATTTAAGACTTGTTTTAGGTAATTATAAAGAAAGAGTAATGACTGAAAATACTTATGAAGGTGATATAATACCTGATGTTAAACACGCAGTAGATTATTACTTACAAAATAAAAATGAACCAGTTAGAACAAAATCAAACGCTTTATTTTTTGATATTGAAATATATACTTATCAACAGGACCAATTTCCAGAACCAGAAAAATGTGAATTTCCAGTTAATGCTATATCATTCAATTTTGATGGTAAACTTCATATGTACTTATTAAAAATAGATAAAGAAATAGACCCAACAATAAATAAGTTATTAGAAGAAGGTAAATATCCAATTACTGTTTTTAATGGTGAGATAACAATGATAGAAGCTTTTATTGATTTTATTAAAAAGAATGACCCTGATTTTTTATGCGGATGGAATATTTCAGGATTTGACTTACCCTATCTCTACTTCAGAAGTAAAAAATTAGGTATTGATTTTAAAAGATTATCTCCTTATGGTAATGTTTATTTTGATAGTAAATCAAAAAGATCAATCTTGAGTGGTTATATTATTCTTGACCAACTAAAATTATATAAAGATTTAACTTATATTACTGAAAGTTCTTACTCACTTGAGAATATTTCTAAAAAAGTATTAGGTGAAGGTAAAGAAAAATATGAAGGTAAATTGAATAGAATCTATAATGTTGATATTGAAAAATTTATTAAGTATAGTTTAAAAGATACTGAATTATTAGAAAGATTAGAAAATACACTTAATCATATTGTATTACAAGATGAGTTAAGAAAGGCTGCTAGTACAACTCATAATTCAGCATTATCAACTATTGGTTTAGCTGATGGTTTATTTTTATATTCAATGAAATCAAAAGGATTAGCAGCTAGAAATGCTAAACATGATAATCAAAAAGAAAAATTACCTGGTGCATATGTATTTGAACCAAGTGGAGGATTAAGATCAGGACTTCTAGGAGATTTTGATTTTACTAGTTTGTATCCTAGTATTATTAATAGTTGGAATCTTGGACCTAACTCATTCTTTTTGAAAATTCCATCTGATATAGCATTTCAATATTTATATGATAAAGAAAATCTTAAACAAACAAATCCAAAATTTAAAATAATAGAAGATCCAATTCATTCTGGAAAAGAAAAAGAAATACAATTAGATGAATTAGAAACTATTATAAAAAATAATCACGCTACTATAAATATAACTGGATGTTTATTTAAAGGTCATGATTTAGAAGAAAGTATTTATTATCCAATTATTAAAGAGTTGTTTACTAATAGAAAGAAGTTTAAAAACATGATGTTTGACTTTAAACAGAAAGATGATAAAATTAATACCATTATATATGATGGTAAACAAATGGCTTTAAAAATCCTTATGAATAGTTTATATGGAGTTCTAGGGAATGAGCACTTCAGATTTTATAATAATAATTTAGCAGCATCTATTACTTTAGCTGGACAAGAATTACTTAAATACTCTACTGTTCATTGTAATAGATTATTAAATGATGATACTGGTATTGATACAGATTTTATGAGAACAGTAGAATCACCAATGAAATATGTTGTATACGGAGATACTGATTCAATGTTTGTAGATTTTACTGAACATTTAAAAAGAAAAAATTTACCACTTAAAAATTGTAAAGAAACAGATGAAGAAATAAAAAGAATACAAGATTATCTTAATAAAGATTTACTAAAAGGATTCGCTATCAATCATAATATACCATTAGATAAATCAATGTTAATGTTAAAAAATGAATATCTTTTTTCTAAATATTATACTTTACAAGCGAAGAAGAAATATGCGTTTAAAGTAATAGCACAAGAAGGACGAGAATTAAGTTTTACTGAAATAAAAGGTTTAGAAATAAAAAGATCTGATATTCCAGAGTACAGTAGAAAAATGTTAACTACTATTCTTGATATGATATTTTCAGATAATTTTAATTTAAGAACTATAGAAGATTTTGTAGAACAAGAAAAATTAAAAGTATTTGATATGGCTAAGAAAGGTGATCTGAGTGTAGCCAAAACTGTAACATATCAAAAAGAAGAAGAAGACTATAAGAATTTTCCACAACATATTAGAGGTATGGAGATGTGGAATAGTTTAGTCAAAGACGATTTCAGACATGGTAGTAAAGGTAAACTATATGAAGTATCTGGTATAGATCTTAGTAAAGCACCACAAGAAGTTAAAGATAATTATGAACATAAATTCTCAAAAAGATTTAAAACAGAAAAATTAACAGCTGTTGTAATACCAGAATATTTAGATAGATTACCTGAATATTTTGTACCAAATGTAAAAAGAATAGTGAATTTTGTTGTTGCTGAAAGAGTTGACTTAATGTTAGAACCACTTATGAAAAGAGTGGATGATATAATAAGGTTTTAAAAATGAAAAATAAAATAAAAATTAAAGTATACCAACAAGATTGGATGCCAGGTTTCGCAGCTTATGTTGAAGGAAGTGTTAAAGAAAAAAATGCTCACATACTACTTAATATTGGTGGATTATTAGGATTAGTAAATGATAAAACAATATCAGCTGATGAGTTACCTTATATAGTTGTAGAATGTTTATTACATGAATTTATACATGTTATAGAAGATTGGACAAATTCAAAATTTAGTGAACGAAAAGTTAATGCTCTTGTAAAAAAGTATAGAAAATATTACAGTAATAAAAAAATGAGAAGAGGTTAGTTTATATGGACATAAGAATAAGAGCGTGGGATAAAACTAATAAAGAAATGATTCATGATCTAATTTGTTTTTATCCACCTAATAGCGAATATAATAAAGGTGATGCATGGGGAATAAGTCATTCTAATAAATTTAATAGTGATAATGGATATATGTGGGGAGTAAGAGATCTGATACCTATGATTTACTCAGGTGTAAAAGATAAAAAAGGTAATCCCATTTTTGAAGGAGATATATTAAAGTTTAATGGAATTTTATGGGAATGTAGATTTTGTCCACTAGAATTTACTTTCGTATGGGTTATTCCAGATGGAAGTTATCATAGTTATGAATTTAAATACTGGGAATCAGAAGT
>Ga0315294_10002990_pt1 | contig 18371 bp, 19 predicted proteins | sample YL17G13_40_MG_FD_203626 | JGI IMG/M metagenome (GOLD analysis project Ga0315294, IMG submission 203626) | Sediment microbial communities from Yellowstone Lake, YNP, Wyoming, USA - YL17G13_40 | ecosystem: Environmental > Aquatic > Freshwater > Lake > Sediment | place: USA: Wyoming | collected...
GATCGAGCCAGGCCCCGTCGAAGCGATCTCTGCCACAGGCGCAAATCGCTTGCAAATTCTTCGGTTCGGAATCTTTCCTCAAGTAGTTCCTCTATTTGCCTCCTATGTCCTTTACCGGCTGGAGACGAACATCCGCGCGGCCACGATCCTGGGTTTCGTGGGGGCCGGGGGCATCGGGTTCTACATTCAGACTTACTTGCGGATGATCAACTATCCGGCCGCCGCCGCCGTGCTTCTCGTCCTGGTGGCCATGATCATGGCCGTGGACTTCACCAGCTCCCGCCTGCGCGCCCACATCGTCTAGGAGGCCTCCGATTGACGCCTCTGTCTGAAACATCGCCTGGCCTTCCGCCGTACTATGAAGTGAGGCCGATGACCGAACCGGGGACGTGGCACGGCAGCACCAATGATCCCGAGGACGGCGTGCTGGTCCAACGGACGCTCCAGGGAGATGCGAGAGCGTTCGAGGCGCTCGTCCACCGGTACGAGCGGCTGGTCTTTCGGGTCGCGGGAGGATTCCTGCGGGACCAGGGCGAGGTGGAGGACGTGGCGCAAGACGCGTTTCTGCGGGCCTTCGGGGGGCTGTCGGGATTCCGCCAGGGGGCGCCGTTCGGTCCCTGGGTGGCCCGGATCACGACCCGGCTCTGCTACGACCGGCTGCGGGCGCGACGGTCCAGACACGAGGTGGCCTGGGAGGAGCTCGGCCCGGCGGAGCAGCGGGCGGCCCAGGACCTGGCTGCGGGCGCGGATCTGGAGCGCGTCGCGGGAAGCCGCGATCTGGCCGAGCGCGCGCTGGCGGCCCTCCCTCCCAAGGACCGGCAGGCTCTGATCCTGGCCGACGCGCTGGGCTGTACGGCGGCCGAGGTGGCAAAGGCTCTGGGGTGCACCGCCTTGGCGGCGCGCCTCCGTCTGCATCGGGCAAGGCGGGCCATGCGGCGCGTGGCGAATCGGCTCCTGGATGCGATGGGGGAAGCGAAATGAGGGCGTGTGAGGAGATCGGCGCGCACGTCGCCGAGTGGGCGGCGCTTCCGCCGACGGACGTGCCGGGCTGGGCCCGGGAACACGTGGCGACCTGCGCCACCTGCGGGCGGCGCCTGGCCGCGGCGCGCCTCGTGCGCGGCCTGGTCAGGGCGGGGGTCCGGGCAATCGAGGCCCCCGAAGGCTTCGCGGCGCGGGTGGCGGCATCGGCTGGGCGGCACGCCACGCCGGGCCGCGCGGAGGTCGACCTGTGGCGTCCGGCCTGGGGGCTCGTCCCCGCCTTTGCCGCCGTGACGGCGGCGCTCCTCATCCTGTTCGAATTCAGCCCGGGGCCGGGACCGGTCGGTCTCCTGTCCGCGGAAGGCCTGACGGCAGGGGAGCGGATCGTGTTGGGCACCGCCGGCCTCGAGCCGGACCTGGTGCTCAGCGCTGTGATGGAAGGAGACGGCATATGATGAGGCCGCGGGTGAAGGGGGCCCTGCTCTTGCTGCTGGCCTTCGGCCTGGGCGCCGCCGCCGGGGCGCTGGGCCTCGGCCTCTATCAGGCGCGGACCGGCTGGTGGCGGCCGCCGCACGATGAGGCACAGTTCCGGCGAGTCGTGCTCAAGCGCCTGACGAGCGAGCTCGGCCTCCGAGCCGATCAACAGCAGCAGGTCGAGGGTGCCTTGCAGGAGGCGGGGCTGGAATTCTCCCGCTTGCGGGACGAGATCGGGCCCCGGTTCCACGAGATCCGGGCACGCAGCCGGGATCGGATCCGCGGCCTCCTGGATCCGGAGCAGCAGGCCAAGTTCGATGCCCTGGCCAAGGAATGGGAGCGCCGGGCGGAGCGGTGGCACGGGCGCCCCCCGGGGCCGGAGGCACCGGGACGCAAGGCTCCATGAGGTGCGACGGGCTGCAATAGGTTTTGACACGGCCCGCCAGCCTGATTAGACTGGCGAAGATCGTGCCCGCTCTTCTGCGTAAAGGAAACGGCGAATGACCCGTCGCAAGCTCGGCCTTGTGGCAATCCTCCTGCTCCTGATCCTCTGCGGGGCGGCCGGATTCTACTGGTTCACCAGCAACGGTCGCGCGCCCTCGTACCGCACCGCCGCGGTCGAGCGGGGCGAACTCCTGTCCACCATTTCGGCCACCGGCACCCTGAACGCGGTGGTGACGGTCCAGGTGGGAACGCAGGTCTCGGGGAGGATCGACCAGATCCTGGTAGACTATAACTCGCCCGTGAAGAAAGGCCTGCTGATCGCGCGGATCGATCCCTCCATCTTCGAGGCGAAGGTGAATCAGGCCCAGGCCGATCTGGAAAGCGCCAGGGCCTCCGTACTCACCCAGAAGGCCTCGGTGGCGCGGGCCCAGGCGGACCTGGCAAACGCCAAGGCGAACGTCGTGCGCCAGGAGGTGGCTGTCCGCGACGCCAAGATCAAACTCGATTCGCGCGTACGGTTGTACGCGGAGGGCGGGATCTCGCAGGAGGAGCGCGATTCGTCCCAGGCCGCCTTTGATTCCGCCATTGCCCAACTGGACGCCGCGCGGGCCAGCGTGAACTCGTCCCAGGCGGCGCTGGAGGTCACCCGGGCCCAGTTGGCGGCGGCCGAGGCGCAGGTGCGGCAGAAGCAGGCCGCGCTGGACCAGGCGCAGGTGGACCTGCGCAACACCTTCATCCGGGCCCCCGTGGACGGCGTCGTCGTCTCGCGGAACGTGGACGTGGGCCAGACGGTGGCGGCCTCCCTGCAATCACCCACACTGTTCTTGATTGCCCAGGACCTCACCCGGATGCAGGTGGATACCAACGTGGACGAGGCGGACATCGGCCGGGTGAGCCTGGACCAGGAGGCGAGCTTCACGGTGGATTCGTACCCCGGCCAGCTTTTTCGTGGGCGGGTGGTACAGATCCGCCAGGCGCCCCAGGTGATCCAGAACGTCGTCACGTACAACACCGTGATCGCCGTTGGGAATCCCGAGCTGAAGCTGAAGCCCGGCATGACCGCCAACGTGAAGATCCTCGTGGTCCGGCGCGCAGACGCCGTTCTGGTTCCGAATGCGGCCTTCCGGGTGCGCCTCGACGGGCCGTCGCAAGGGGGAGCGGCGGGTCAGCGGCGCGCAGGCGGGCCCATTCAGCCTGGGGTGCCGCCGCCCGTGATGGCGGCGGGGCGGGGGCCCGAAGGGGGCGGACGCCAGATTACGCAAGGCAGCAAGCAGCGCGTTTGGGTCCTCCAGGACGGGAAGCCGGCAGAGCGGCAGGTGCAGATCGGATTGAGCGACGGTCAGAAGACGGAAATCCTGGAAGGCCTGTCCCAGGGCGAGACGGTGATCGTGGGCCTGGGTGGGGCGTCCCAGGGGACGCAAACGGGGCCGGGCAGTCCGCGGCTCCGGCTCTAGCCGATTGCGGATTGCGGATTGCGGATTGTCGATTGGGGGAAGAGAGGTTCCTTCCTCAACGGCACTTGGCAATCGAAAATCGGCAATCGAAAATCGCCAATGGGAACGTCCCGATGGCATTGATTGAGGTCGAGGATCTCGGCAAGATCTATCAGACGGGCGAAGTGGCCGTGGAGGCCCTGCGCGGCGTAAGCGTGTCCATAGACACGAAGGAATGCGTGGCCATCATGGGCCCCTCCGGGTCGGGGAAGTCCACCTTCATGCACATCCTGGGCTGTTTGGATAAGCCCACGAGCGGCTTGTACCGGTTGGATGGGCAGGACGTGGGCACGATGAGCCGGGACCAACTGGCGAATCTTCGCAATCACAAGCTCGGCTTCGTCTTTCAGACGTTCAACCTGCTGCCCCGGACGAGCGCCCTGGAGAACGTGGAGTTGCCGCTCCTCTACAACGGCGGCTCCGCCAAAGAGCGGCACGCGCGTGCGCGAGAGCGGCTCCTGCAGATGGGGCTCCAGGGCCGGGAGCATCACCATCCGAACCAGCTCTCGGGCGGGCAGCAGCAGCGGGTGGCCATCGCCCGCGCCCTGATCAACAACCCGCCCGTTCTCCTGGCGGACGAGCCGACCGGGAATCTGGACTCCCGCACCAGTGTGGAGATCATGGCCATCTTCCAGCGGCTCAACCGTGAGCAGGGCATTACCGTGATCCTGGTCACGCACGAGCCGGACGTGGCCGCCTACGCCTCGCGGATGATTCACTTTCGCGACGGCCGCATCGTGAAAGACGGGCGGGTCACCACGCCGCGCGACGCGGCGGCGCAGATGGCGGCCTTCGCCTAATCCACAGGCGGGACCTGCGGGGTCCCGCCCCGGAGTCGAAACGAATGTTCTTGCTCCAAAGCATTCGGATCGCCTTGCGCGCGCTGCGCGTGAACAAGCTGCGGTCCGGCCTTACCATGCTCGGCATCGTCATCGGGGTGGGGGCCGTGATCGCCATGGTGGCGGTCGGCAGCGGCGCGTCCCAGCGAATCCAGGAGCAAATGGCGAGCATCGGGTCGAACCTGCTCATGGTGCTGCCGGGGACCGCCACCAGTGGCGGTATGCGCATGGGGATGGGATCCACGATGACCCTCACGGAGGAAGACGCCCGGGCCATCGCGACGGAGATTCCGGGGGTCCTCACCGCCAGCGGCTCCATGCGGGGCGCGGCGCCGGTGGTATTCGGTAATCAGAACTGGACGACGGGTGTTCAGGGCACGCTGACGGACTATTTGGAGATCCGGGACTGGAGCCTGGATTCCGGCAGATTCTTTACGCATGAGGACGTAGACGGCGCGACCAAGGTGGCAGTGCTCGGGCAGACGGTGAAGGAGAGTCTCTTCGGCGACGGGGAGGCCATCGGCCAGATCGTCCGAATCAAGAAGGTTCCCTTCACGATCATCGGCATCCTGGCGCGGAAGGGACAAACCTCCTGGGGGCAGGATCAGGATGACGTGGTCATTATTCCCCTGAGCACGGCCAAGAAACGCGTTCTGGGGGTGAGTCAGGCCAACGCGCGGTTCGTGCAGGTGATCCAGATCAAGGCCGTGTCCCCCGACCTCCTCTCGGATATCCAGGCACAGACGGTGGACCTCCTGCGGCAGCGACACCGCCTCCAGCCCTACCAGGACAACGACTTCGACGTCCGGAACCTGGCCGAGATGTTCGCCGTCCAGGCGGCAAGCACACAGACCATGACGCTACTCCTCGGCGCCATCGCCTCGGTGTCACTCCTCGTGGGCGGCATCGGGATCATGAACATCATGCTGGTTTCGGTGACCGAGCGGACCCGGGAAATCGGTCTGCGCATGGCCGTCGGGGCGCGGAGCCGCGACATCCTGGGCCAGTTCCTGATCGAGGCCGTGACGCTCGCTCTCGTGGGCGGGATCCTCGGAATCCTCGTAGGGGTCGGGGGGTCCGCCCTGATCGCCTGGCTGGCCAAGTGGTCCACCCTGATCACGCCGGGATCCATTGCGATGGCTTTCGGCTCGTCTGCATTCATCGGCATCTTCTTCGGCTACTTTCCGGCCAGGAAGGCTGCCTATCTGGACCCCATCGAGGCGTTGCGCTACGAATGATGGCGGATGGCGGAATTGGGTCCGAGGTCGGGTTTGAACTCTTCGCCGTCACGGCGGACAAGGGGATCCGGGCGTGGGGCCGGGATCTCGCCGAGGTCTTTGCGGCGGCGGCCCGGGGCCTGACCAGCCTCATCGTGGACCCGACGACGATCCGCCCGCAGCGGGCGGTTCCCGTGGAGGTGGCGGCAGGGGATCGCGAGGCCCTGCTGGTCGCCTGGCTGAACGAATTGCTCTACCTGTTCGAGGCCCAAGGGCTCCTCGCCGCCGACTGCGAGATCACGGAGATCTCGGAGGCGCGTCTCGCTGCGACGGTCCGGGGGGAGTCGCTGGACCGGAGCCGCCACGTGCTGATCGGGCACGTGAAGGCGGCGACCTACCACCAGCTCCGGATCGCGCAGACGCAGGACGGCTGGGAGGCCCGGGTGGTCGTGGACGTCTGACGGAGGAGCGGGGAGCGGGGAGCGACGAACGACGCCAGAGGAGGGAATCCGCATGGCAGGCACGGTTCTGATCTTCGGCAAGGATACCTGACCCTACACTTCTGCCGCCCGTGAGGAGTACGGCAAGCGGAAGGCGACCGTCAAGTACGTGAACGTCACGAAGGACCCGGCCGGCATGAAGCAGATGCTCGAGTACTCGAAGGGGGATCGGTCCGTGCCGGTGATCGTGGAGGGGGGCAAGGTCACCATCGGATACAACGGAGGCGGCTGAGCGGTCTGATCCGGTCCGCCGGGCGCGGACACACGAATGACCAATGACCAATTCTGATCTGACGGGGGGTGCGGGTGAACGCTGACGTGCGCTGGGGCTCGACGGACGATGTGCGGGATTGGCTGGAGGCATGGCGGGGGCGCGACCTCACCGATGCCGAGGTGGAGGCGGCGGCGGGGCAGTTGCTCGAAGACCGGGAGAAGACCCTGCCGGTCCTGCTGGAGTCGTTCCTGGATCCCGAGGAGGACGCCACCCTCCTGGCCATTGCCAGCGCGACCCTCAAGTCGTGGGCGGAGCCGTATCCGACCGTGCCCTTGCTGGAGCTCTTGCGCGGCCCCGGCGTGGGCGCCCTGGGGAAGGCCCTGATCCTGAACATCCTGGAGCGATACGGCGCGGAGGTGGATCGTCCGGAAGTCTTCGGAGTGGGGATCAATCTGGAGGAGTTCCCGCTGCAACGGGGCGGGGAAGAGGGCGGGGGGATTCAACGCGGATGACGGGCGAAGAGGAGATCGCGAGCGAATCCGTTGCCGTGATCGGGGCGGGGGCGTGGGGGACCACGCTGGCCACGATCCTCGCCGATCGATATCGGCGCGTGACCCTCTGGGTGTACGAGCCGGAGCTGGCGGAGGCGATGCTTCGCACGCGCGAGAACGCCGTCTACTTGCCGGGGGTGCAGCTCCCGAGTGCGGTGCTCCCCACTCGGTCGCTTCAGATGGCCCTGCGTGATCAGCCCCTGGTCGTCTTCGTCGTCCCCTCGCACGCCTTCCGCCGGGTGCTGGAACGGGGCCGTTCCTCCCTGTCGGCGGAGGCACTCCTCGTCACGGCGACCAAGGGCATCGAGGTCAAGACGCTCGCCACCATGTCGCAGCTCATGCAGGAGCTCCTGCCGCCCGTGCACCATCCGCGGGTGGCCGTCCTCTCGGGGCCGAGCTTCGCCCGGGAGGTGGCCGGGCGGCGGCCGACGGCGATCGTGGCCGCCGCCCGAGACGGCGCGGTCGCGCGGACGTGCCAGCATGCGCTCTCGTGTGAGACGCTCCGAATCTACGCCGGCACGGACCCCCTGGGAGTGGAGCTGGGCGGAGCCATCAAGAACGTCATCGCCATCGCGGCGGGCGTCGTGGATGGTCTCGGGCTGGGGACCAACGCCCGGGCCGCCCTCGTCACCCGAGGCCTGGCGGAGATGACGCGGCTCGGAACCGCCATGGGGGCCCAGGCGGCGACGTTTGCGGGGCTCGCCGGCATGGGGGACTTGATCCTCACCTGCACCGGGGACCTGTCGCGCAACCGGGGGCTCGGCAGGCGGCTGGCGGAGGGGGCCAAGCTGCCCGAGATCCTCGCCGCGTCGCGGGCCGTGGCGGAGGGGGTGAACACGTGCCGATCGGTGGTTCGCCTGGCGGAGCGGTTCGGGGCAGAGATGCCGATCTGCCACGCCGTCCATCGAGTCCTCTTCGAAGGGCAGGACCCACGGACGGCGGCCGTCCAGCTCATGACCCGGGACCTGCGCTTCGAGGGCGGCTGAGCGGGTCGAGGGTGGGATGAGAGGCGAATATCCTCGCGCCGTGGGCATATCGGGGATCTCGATTCGAAGGAGGCGACGAGCATGAAACGGGTTGTGTGGCTTCTGGCTGTGGCGTTGACGCTTCCGGCCTGCGCCGACATGTCGGGGACCCAGAAAGGGGCGGCGATCGGCGCCGGCACGGGCGCGGTGGCGGGCGCGATCATCGGCAACCAGGTCAAGGGGAATCGTCCCGGCCATGCGGCCACCGGGGCCATCATCGGGGCCCTCGGGGGCGCGGCGGCCGGTGCCATGATCGGGGATGCCATGGAGAAGAAGCCCGCCCCGGGCGGGCCGACGGGGCAACTGCCGCCTCCGCCGCCGGGGCAGCCGGGCGTTGGGATGCCGGTCCCGCCCCCGACTCAGGCCGGCGTGACGGTTCCCGGCCAGTACGCGGGTGATCCGACGCGGGGCCAGTTGGTGAACGGCACCTCGTACCGGCTGCAGGTCTACCTCGACGCGGACCCGACCCGGACCGGGGTCGGGTCGACGCTGACGTTGAACCCGAACGAGGTCTTCCCGGTCAACCTGGACGTGGGGACGCACCGGATCGTGGCCGTCGCGACCCGGGACACGCAGTTCGGGCCCCGGACGGTGGGGCGGGTGGACCGGCCGTTCGCCGTGGATGTCCGCGGCAGCGGCTGGGAGATCCGCTTCAACGAGGGCGACTTCCGGTAATCGGCCGACGGCGAAACCCGACAGCGACCGAGACAAAGAAATCTGTGGGCGGCCGCCTGACTGTTTCACCGGTAAGGAGACGGGCAGGGACGGCGAAGCGCTGCAGGACAAGCGGTGGCCTTCGGTTCGCTGCCGGTTGTCGCGGTCGTCCCACCCGGTGAGAGTGGGGGAGGATTTCCGATGCGCGTGGCTGTGATGGGGGCCGGAGGGGTCGGGGGGTACTACGGTGGTTGCCTCTGTGCTGCGGGGGAAGACGTGACCTTCATCGCCCGGGGGGCGCACCTGGCGGCCATCCGGCAGGACGGCCTCCAGGTAAAGAGCGTCGCGGGGGACTTTCAGATTCAACCGAAGGCGACGCATGACCCCGCCGCCGTCGGGCCGGTGGAGATGGTCTTATTCTGCGTGAAGTCCTACGACACGGAGTCGGCCGCGCGGCAGATGTTGCCCATGGTCGGACCCGAGACGGCGGTCCTCTGCGTCCAGAACGGGGTGGACAACGAAGAGACGCTGGCCCGGATCGTGGGCGCGGAGCACGTCCTGGGCGGGGTCGTGCACATCCTGTCCACGGTGAGCGCCCCGGGGATCATCAGCCAGACCGCGGGCCCCCGGACGCTCCGGTTCGGCGAGATGGATGGCCGCCTGAGTCCGCGCGCGGAGCGGATCCTGCAGGTCTTTCGGGGAGCCTCTGTGCAGACGGAGATCTCGCAGCGGATCCAGGTGGATCTCTGGGAGAAGTTCCTGTTCATCTGCGCCCACGGCGGGGTCACGGCACTGGCGCGGCTCGGCATCGGCGAGATCCTGGGGTGCCCCGCGACCGCGGACTTCTACCGGGGCGTGATGGAAGAGATCGCCGCCGTCGGCAAGGGGAAGGGGATCGCCCTCCCGGCGGACGCCGTGGATCGGGCCCTCGCCTTCGCCCGGAGCCTGCAGCCCCACATGCGATCGTCGCTGGCCCATGACCTCGAGCGGGGCAACCGCCTGGAGGTCGAGGCCCTGGTGGGGACGGTGGTCCGGTCTGGCCGCGAGGTCAACGTCCCGACCCCGCTCAATGCCGCCATCTACGCATGCCTCTTGCCGTATCACCTGCGCGCGCTGGCCGCACGCGAGGGATGAAGCGGTGAGATATCGGACTGCATTTCCCGGGGGGCTGCGCCTGGGTGGCGGACTGCGATGCCCGCGAACCTGACCCCACAGTATCTCGAGGCGGACCGGCGGTTCAAGGAAGCCAGGACCACCGAGGAGAAGCTGGCGGCCTTGGAAGAGATGATGGCCGTCATCCCCAAGCACAAGGGGACGGAGCATCTCCGCGGGGACCTGAGGCGACGCTACGCGAAGCTGAAGGCCGAGGCCGAGCAGGCCCGGCACCACCGCGGCGGCTTTTCGGTGTCGGTGGACCGCGCGGGGGCGGGGCAGGTGGTCCTGGCTGGCCCGCCCAATGCGGGCAAGTCCGCCCTGGTCGCGCATCTCACCAAGGCCCAGACCGAGGTGGGGGAGTACCCCTTCACCACCCGGCGCTCGGTCGCCGGGATGATGCCCTTCATCAACATCCAGATCCAACTGGTGGACCTGCCCGCCGTCTCCGACACCTTCATGGAGCCCTGGGTGCCGAGCCTGGTGCGCCCGGCGGACCTGGTCCTGCTCCTGGCGGACCTGGGGAGTTCCTCGGTGCTGGAGGACCTGGAGCGGGTGCTCCGCATCCTGGAAGAGAGCAAGCTGACCCTGGTCTCCCCGACGGATGCCGGGCCTCCGGCGGTCGGCTGGGCGCGGAAGTGGACGATCCTCGTGGCCAACAAGACGGATCTGCCGGGCGCCGACGAGGCTCTGAAGGTGCTGCGCTCCGTATACGAGTCCCGCCTTCCGATCTCGGCCGTCTCTGCCCAGACGGGACAGGGGTTCGAGCCGCTGCGCCGGGCGATCTACGACGGCCTCCGGATCATCCGGGTCTACTCCAAGCCGCCGGGCAAGGACCCCTCGATGCGCTCCCCGGTGGTGCTGCCCCTGGGGAGCACCGTGGTGGAGATGGCCGGCGCCATCCACAAGGACTTCGCGCAACAACTCAAGTACGCCCGCGTCTGGGGCTCGAGCAAGTTCGATGGCCAGCGCGTCCAGCGCGACTACGTCGTCCGGGAAGGCGACGTCATCGAACTGCACATCTGATCGGTCGGCCGCCCCTCCGGCGGCTGATGTCGAGGTTTGACCGGATCGACCAGGCGGCGTATAGTAACTGCGCGCCACAGGAAGGCGGCGCCAAAGGAGCGAACGTGACGACCTCCAAGCCGAGCGAGCAGGAAGCGGGCGACGCGGCCCAGGCGACGCCCGAGATGTGTCCATACTGGCACCAGGTGGCGGCCGATTTCGCCGCCATGTACCCGGCCGGCGGCTACTGCATCGCCGGGTGCCACAAGAAGGTGAAGGTCATGGCGGACAAGACCGTGCAGGAAGTGTGCGCCATGAATTTCGGCGAGTGTGAAGGGTACCAACGGGTGCTGGCCGAGGAAGAAGCCAAGACCCAGAAGGCTCCGGACACCCTCCGTTGCTAGACCTCCCCATGGCTCTCCTCGCATTCCATTCGGGAACATTCACCTCCCGGGCCCTCCATACGACGCGCCCAGCGAGTCCCGTGCACTGAGCCCGGGTGCGGTGCTATAGTCAGGCGGAGGGATGTGACCTATGACGACGCGATTCCGGGTCATCATCGTGGGCGCGGGTCCGGCTGGGATCTTCGCGGCCCTGGAACTCACCCGTGCGGGCGTGGACGGGATCCTGCTCCTGGAGAAGGGCCCGGACCTCCCGGAGCGGCAGCGGCTGGGGCGGGCGGCCTCGATGCTCAGCGGCTGGGGCGGGGCGGGGGCGTACAGCGACGGGAAGCTGGCGCTTAGCACCGAGATCGGCGGCTCCATGGCCCGCTACTGCAGCCTGACCCAGTTGAGCGAGCTGGTCGAGTACGTCGACGAGACGTACCGGTTGTTCGGCGCCCCGGGGGAAATCCACGGGGGGGATACGGAGGCCGTCGCGCGACTCCAGCGCGAGGCGGCGCGGCTGGACATGAAGCTGATCCCCAGCCGCTACCGCCACCTCGGCACCGAGGGCTGCGAGGCGCTCCTGCTGCGACTGCGGGACCACCTGGCCGGGCCGGTGGTCACGCGCTGCGGGACGCCGGTGACGGAGGTGCGCGTGGCGGACGGCCGCGTCACGGGCGTGCGCCTGGAGGACGGGACGGAGATCGAATCCGCCTGCGTGGTCCTGGCCCCCGGCCGAGAAGGCTCCTCCTGGCTGGCCAAGGAGGCGGAGCGACTGTGCCTCCACACGGCCATCAACCCCGTGGACATCGGCGTCCGGATCGAGGTGCCCGCCTCGGTGATGGAGGACATCACGCGGGTGACCTACGAGGCCAAGATCCTGTACCACACGCGCCACTTCGAGGACATGGTGCGGACGTTCTGCATGTGCCCGCACGGGGAAGTCATCCGGGAGGACCTGGGCGGACTCTACACGGTCAACGGCCACAGCTACGCCCACCGCGCCACCGCCAACACAAACTTCGCGCTGCTCGTGAGCAAGACCTTCACCGAGCCGTTCCACGAACCGATCGCGTACGGGCAATACATCGCGCGGTTGGCCAACATGCTGGGCGGGGAGGTGATCGTGCAGCGGCTGGGGGACCTCAGGCGGGGGCGGCGGTCCACCCCGGGCCGACTCGGCAAGGGATTGGTGGAGCCGACGCTCCGGGAGGCCACGCCCGGGGACCTCAGCCTGGTCCTGCCTTACCGCTACCTGGCGGACATCCTGGAGATGCTGGAGGCGCTGGACCGGTTGATCCCCGGCGTGAACTCGACCCACACGCTGCTCTATGGGGTCGAGGTGAAGTTCTATTCGCTCCAGCTCAAGCTGGCGCCCACGCTGGAGACCGAGATCGCCGGCCTGTTCGCGGTGGGGGATGGGGCCGGCGTGAGCCGGGGACTGGTGCAGGCCTCGGCCTCGGGGGTGCTGGCCGCCCGCGCCATTGCCGCCTGCCTTGCAGGTAAATGACCAATGACCAATGACCAATGACCAATGTCACATGACCCTTGACCAATGATCGATGACTAACGGTGACATCGCATTGGGCATTGGGATTTGGTCATTGGTCATTCGGAGAATGGTGTTGGAGAAACCGTTCGGCGGCGGTGAGGAGGTCGCGGGCGCTCTTGAACGTCAACCGGCGCAGGGCGACCTCGCAGGGCAGCCACGCGTATCCGCAATGCTCCTGGGAGATCGTGACGTCGCCGTGCGGGGTTTCCGCCAGGAAGAAGACGACCTCCTTCTGCATGCGCTCGCCGGCCCGGCGGTAGAAATAGCAGATTCGCTGCTGGTATCCGGGAAGGAAGCGCGCATCCCGGACGCCCGTCTCCTCCTGCAGCTCCCGCTGGGCCGTGGTTTCGAGATCCTCGCCGGCCTCGAGGTGGCCCTTGGGGAAATCCCAGTGAGAGCCGTAGTCCAGGATCAAGTACTGGCGGGACGGCTGATGGCGGAAGAGGATGACGCCTGCAGAGATCTCGTAGCCCATATGGATTCCTCGGGGCTACTTATATCGCGAAGTCTGGGCTGTTGCCAGTCGTTTGGTGAGGATGTGTGCCGGGGAGCACGCAGGCAGTGAGACGCGAGCACGACGGCGCCCTGCCATTCCGTCTTGGGGTTCAGGTTTCGGGGTCACGCGCCGCGCGCGATTGATCGGAGGTGTCGAATGGGACGTCGAGCGCCCACCGTCGGACGCAAGGTACCGCGCAGCGCCTTCGAACGGGATAAGCGCGCCATCCTGAAGCAGGTGCCGAAGCTTCGGAAGATCAAGCCCGCCAAGGGCCGCTGATTCAACCGTCAGCTCGTCTATCCCGCCGAAATCGAGGTCGGCCTCCGCTGTGACGAGGTGCGCAATCGGAGCTTCATCCTGTCGTTCGGAGTGTTCCGCAAGGGAATGGACGAACTCATCGGGGACGGGCAGGTGGTCCTGGTCTGGCTGGATTATGGCCTCGGCCGGGCCGTGGAGATCCCGCCCGCCGTCCGCAAACAGCTCCAAGAGGGATGAAGGAAAAAGTCTCAAACGCCGCAACGTCCCCCAAGTTTTGGGGACGTTGCGGCTTATTTGACTTTTTGCCGGAGGGGTACGGTCGGGGCCCTTGGCGGCTTGGCGGTTCTACTGATTCTCGGCCGCGGGGCTATGCGAACGGGGCCGGGTGGCCGAGGAGCCGCTGGTAGGCCTCCAGGTACTTCTCCCGCGTCCTGGCGACGATCTCGGGCGGCAGGGGGGGCGGTGGAGGCTTCTGCGGCCACTTGATCGAGAGCAGGTAGTCGCGCAGGAACTGCTTGTCGAAGGACGGCTGGGGACCGCCTGGCCGGTAGGCGTCCATCGGCCAGAACCGGGACGAGTCGGGGGTCAGCACCTCGTCCACCAGCATCAGGGTCTCGCCCGCCAGCCCGAACTCGAACTTCGTGTCCGCCAGGATGATCCCCCGGCTCTCGGCAATGTCGTGGGAGCGGCGATAGATCGCGATGCTCAGCGTGCGGAGGCGTTCGGCCAGCTCCGGGCCGAGGTCGTGTACCATCCGGTCGAACGACACATTCACATCGTGGGTGCCGACCTCTTCCTTGGTGGCCGGCGTGAAGATGGGTTCCGCCAGCCGATCCGACTCGACGAGACCGCCGGGCAGGCGGATGCCGCAGACGCTGCCGCTCTCTCGGTACTCCTTCCAGCCCGAGCCGCTCAGGTAGCCGCGGACGACGCACTCGAAGGGGAGCACGCGAGCCTTCCTGACCAGCATCGACCGATCGCGGAGGGCCTCGGCGTACGGCTGGCAGGCCGGCGGGAAGGCGGCCACGTCCGTCGCGAGCAGGTGAATGGGAACGAGGTCTCCGATCCGGCTGAACCAGAAGGTGGAGATCTGCGTGAGGATCTTGCCCTTGTCCGGGATGGGATCCGCCATCACCACGTCGAAGGCCGAGATCCGATCCGAGGCGACGATCAGCAGGGCATCGCCCAAATCATAGATGTCGCGGACTTTGCCCCGGCCCTGGAACGGAAGCCCCTGGCAGTTCGTCTCGTACACGGCTGTCCCCATCTGATCCTCCCTGGGCGGCGCTCGCGCGTGTGGATCCAACCAACCGACCGCGAAGCTTCCGAAGACCGCGCCGTTGCATCCGTTGCGGTTCACCCTCACGCTTCGGGCCGAAAGCGGAAACATCCTACCATAGGCCGCCGAGTCGCCGGAATCAAATTTCCGCGCCGAGCCGATGGGAGATTCAAATCGCCATTCCGCGCAGTTCTCACGCAAAGCACGCCAAGAACGCCAAGAAGTGCTGGGAGGTTTCCGTGGGGCCCGCCGTTGCCATGCGAAAAATTCTGGCCCGTCTCGGGCGCCATAACACTACACCCCTGCTCGTCTTTGCGCGCTTGGCCTGCCTGTGCGTCCTCGCACCTGTCTGCGTCGCGCGCCTCGCGACAGGCAGGCGCAGACAGGCGATCTTTGCGTGAAAAATCCGGGTTGATTCCCTTCCTGTCACCAAGGGCACGACCGACCTTCCGTGATTCCGATCCGCAGCGGTCCTTCGCCTAGCTGGATTCCTCCCGCGTGTCCGCCTCTGGCGAATTGGCGGTTGGGTATTTCGGCGGCGTATTTCCGACTCCACTGGCGCCGGTCTGGCGTGATATCATAACTGCCTATGTGGACACGCGCCCTCATCCTCATCGGCCTCACGTTCTCGATCGGGGCCGCCCCCGTGGCCTTCGGATTCAGCGCCGATCCCGAGAAGGATCTGGCGAACCTGGATCGCCTCGAGATCTTCCAGCCGGGCGAGCCCAGCATCCTTTACGGTAGCCGGGACGAGCCCTTCGCCTCCCTGGCCGCGGAGTTCCGCATCTTCGTCCCGTTGGCGCGGATTCCGAAGTCGGTCCAACAGGCCGTGCTGGCCGTCGAGGACGCCCAGTTCTATCAGCACGGCGCCATCAGCCTGAAGGGTATGGCGCGCGCCGCCATCCGGAACCTGGCCGCGGCCAAGGTGCGCGAGGGGGGGAGCACCATCACCCAGCAGCTCGCCAAGAGCCTGTTCCTCAGCCCCGAGCGCACGCTGACGCGGAAGGTGAAGGAGTTCCAGCTTGCCCGCGAGATCGAGCAGCGCTACAGCAAGGACAAGATCCTGGAGATGTACCTGAACACCATCTATTTCGGCGGCGGGGCCTACGGGATCGAGGCGGCGGCGCGGATCTACTTCAGCAAGTCGGTCGAGCGGCTCAGCCTGGCCGAGGGAGCCCTCCTGGCGGGGCTCGTCAAGGCCCCCAGCTCGTACTCGCCGTTCACGGACATGAAGCGCGCGCGAGCCCGCCGGGACATCGTCCTCAAGCGAATGCAGACCGAAAACTACATCACGGCGGCCCAGGCCAAGGCGGCCACGGCTTTGCCGGTGACGCTGAACCCCTTCTTCAAGATCCGGGGAGTCGCCCACTACTTCGTGGACTACATCCGGCGGGAGCTGGAGCCCAAGTATGGCCGCGTCCTCCTGGCCAAGGGAGGATTGCGCATCTACACGACGCTGGACCTGGAGGTGCAGCGGCAGGCCGTGGAGGTCCTGCGGGGCGGCGTCCGGAATATCGAGAAGGCGCTGGCCGCCAAGCGGAAGGCGGGCACGCCCGAGCCCGCCGCCCTGGAAGGAGCCCTGGTGGCGCTGGAGCCCGCCTCCGGCGAGATCCGCGCCATGGTGGGGGGGGTTGACTACGGCAAGAGCCAGTTCAACCGCGTGGTGCAGGCTCACCGGCAGCCCGGCTCGACGTTCAAGCCTTTCGTCTACACGACGGCGTTCGAGCGCGGCTTTGCGCCGACGAACCTGATCGAGGACTTCCCCATCAGTTACTCCATCCCGCAGAACGGCCGCATGGTGGAGTGGAGCCCGGACAACTTCGACCGGCGGTTCCGCGGGCCGGTCACGTTGCGTCAGGCCCTGGAAGAATCGATCAACGTCCCGACGGTGCGCCTGCTGGAGGCGGTGGGCGTGGATCCGGTCATCCAACTCGCGCATCGCCTGGGGATCAAGTCCGACCTCCGGCGGGAGTACGCGCTGGCCCTGGGGGTGTCCGAGGTGAACCTCCTCGAGCTGGCCTCGGCCTACGCGGTCCTGGCCAATCGGGGCGTCCGCGTTCCGCCGACGGGCCTCCGGCGTGTGGTCGGGCCGAGCGGCGAGGTGCTGGAGACGATGGAGCCCTCGGGCGAGCGGGTCCTGCGCGAAGAGGTGGCGTTCCTCACCACCAGCGTGCTGCAGGGGGCGGTGCAGCGGGGCACGGCCAAGCGTGCGAAGCTGCCCGGCTGGGACGTGGCGGCCAAGACCGGCACCAGCCAGGACGCCATGGACCTGTGGTTCCTGGGCTACACCTCCCGCCTAGTCGCGGGATTGTGGGTGGGATTCGATCAGCCGCGATCCCTCGGCTCGCACGAGACCGCCGGGCGGCTGGCGGCGCCGGTCTGGGCCGATTTCATGCGGCGCGCCCTCCGGGGGGTCACGCCCGAACCGATTCCCATCCCCGAGGACGTCTTGCCTGCGCGCGTGAACTACCGCACGGGCCTCCCCGCGGATGCGAGTGATCCCGAGGGCATCACCGAGTTCTTCATCCGCGGCGACATGGGGACACCGGCGAGCGGCCCGGCACCGGGCCCGGTGCCGGCGGCCCCCGAGGCGCCGGCGCCTCCTTCCCCTCCAACGCCTCCTACGATCCCCATCGCCCCGTTGCCTGTCGAGGCGGGCCAGCAGTGAGAAGAACAGCGTTAGCCCTTGGCCATGAGCCATCAGCTTGGAACCAACGGCCAAAGGCCAGCGGCCAGTGGCCGCCCGTCAGGGAATCAGCAGCACCTTCCCGGTCGTCTTCCGCCCTTCGAGCAGCCGGTGTGCCTCGGCCGCGTCCTGCAAGGGCAACGTCCGGCTGACCCGCACCTTGAGCTTCCCGGACTGAACCCACCCGAACACGTCGGCGGCCCGCCGCAGGAGATCCTCTCGCGTCGCGGTGTACTGCCCGAGGCCCGGCCGCGTGAGGAAGAGCGCGTTCTTGGCGAGTCGCAGAAGATCCACCGGGGGGACGGGGCCGCTGGACTGGCCGAAGAGGGCGAGCGTGCCCCGCAAGCCCAGGCAGTTCAGGCTCTGGTCGAAGGTCGTCTTGGCAACCGAGTCATAGACCACGTTCACACCCTTGCCGCCGGTGAGGCGCATCACCTCGGCCTCGAAGTCCTGCTCCGTGTACAGGATGACCTCGTCGGCTCCCGCCTCGCGCGCCAGCACCGCCTTCTCTTTGGTGGAGACGGTCCCGAACACACGCGCCCCGCGCATCTTGGCTACCTGAACCAGCAACTGTCCGACGCCGCCCGCCGCGGCGTGGATCAGCGCCGTGTCCCCCGGCTTCAGCGGGTAGGTGCTGGTCGCCAGGTAGTGCGCGGTCATCCCTTGCAGGGTCACGGCGGCGGCCGTCTGGCTGTCGACGCCCGCCGGCACGGGCACCAGACGATCGGCGGCCACGGCCTGGTACTCGGCGTACGACCCGATCGCGGGCGCATACGAGACGCGGTCTCCCACCTTGACCACGGTCACGCCGGGCGCCACGGCCGTCACCGTCCCCGCTCCCTCGTTGCCCGGGATGAAGGGCAGCGGAACCTTGTAGAGGCCGGAGCGGAAATAGCAGTCGATGAAGTTGAGGCCGGCCGCCTCGACCTTCACGAGCGCCTGGCCAGGCCCGGGAGTCGGGGCGGGGGCGTCTTCGTAGGAGAGGACCTCCGGTCCACCCACCTGGTGCACGCGAATCGCTTTCATTCGTGTCTCCTTTGGATAGGGGATAGGGGTCAGGCTTTGCTAATTTGCTTATCCATCTTCCGGGCGGCGCCACGCCGAATGATGCGCCGGAGATGGTCGATTTTCGCTACCAGCGCCGGATCCTGCCCCATGCGGGCCTCCAACC
>Ga0315294_10002992_pt1 | contig 18356 bp, 20 predicted proteins | sample YL17G13_40_MG_FD_203626 | JGI IMG/M metagenome (GOLD analysis project Ga0315294, IMG submission 203626) | Sediment microbial communities from Yellowstone Lake, YNP, Wyoming, USA - YL17G13_40 | ecosystem: Environmental > Aquatic > Freshwater > Lake > Sediment | place: USA: Wyoming | collected...
CCTATTCTGGAGCAGGCACAAGGAAAAGAACGAAAGATGCTTCAGGGTCGTAAAGATAAGGGGCCAGAAGATCAACCCAGACATACGGCCCATGGATATCAGCGAGAAGGGGGTAGTGGTCTATCCGACGCAGGTGCCGCTTTCATTAGCTGAACGCTGAGAAAAGGCACCCATCTCCTCCTTTTTTTAACTTTCGCTCCTTTATTCTTATCATATCCTCTAATCTGTGCCATGCATCCTGAAGACAAAGCCGAGGGAGCCTCCAAACAGCAGGAGAATGTGACGGCGACCTATCAGCCACAATACTCGCTGCAATTAAGCACTGAGGAAAATCAGATAATCGTCCTGGTCTTTCCTGAGGAAAATTATACCGAGCGTCTGATAGGGATAATAAAGGAACTATCGCAGGTATCGATAAAAATCTGCTATGTCTCCCTTAACAGGCCCTACACCTCTCTTGTAGAAAACCTCAAGAAAATCGGTGTGTCCACGGCAAACATGCATTTTATCGACGGGATAACGCGGACTGCCAAGATACCTGTTGAATGCCCGGAATGCGATTTCGTATCATCCCCCGGTGCTCTCACCGAGCTGAGTGTGGCAATCTCAAAGGTCATGGAAACCGGCGAATACAAGGTCATACTGTTCGACTCCCTCTCTACGCTCCTCGTCTACGAGTCAGACACCACAATCGCCAAATTCGTGCATTTCATGATGGCCAAGGTGCGCGTTATCGGGTGTAGTGCGATATTCACCTGCCTCAACCAGGATGCGGAGTCGATCCTCATAAAGGACATCAACATGTTCGCTGACAAGGTCATACACGTGGAAAAATGGCACATGGGGAAATGAAGAAAGCTCAAGAGCACAAGGCTCTCGTGGAGGAGGCGGTGAGCAAACTTGACACGTCTGACAGCATGCTCCTCATCGTGGAGGCGGGCATTCTGCACGAATCCATGGTCTACGTCACAAAACACATGCTGGCGCGTGACAAATACGGCATCTACGTCTGCCTGAACAAGCCGCATGATGCCGTGTCATCGATTCTAAAGCGCTCATCAGTGGACACCAAAAGGGTGTATTTTGTCGACTGTGTTACGGCGTTGGCGAAGGAAACTCTCACAACAAAGGGGGCTAAGGTAATCTACGCGGTCGGTCCCCATGACATCTCTGACAAAGGGACGATACCAAACGCCATAAAAAGGTTCATCAGGTCCGTTCCGGGGGAGAAATTCCTCATAATCGACGCCCTTAGGACTCTTTTCATATACAACGAGCCTAAGCTGGTCTCAACGTTCATCCATCTGCTTCTAACTCTCACATCCGCACATGACGTCAAACTGATAGTCCTGACGCGCAAAGAAGACGATGTCTTCATCGGAATGGTCAAAGCAGCCTTTGACGAAGTCGTGGAAATCTAATCTTCATGACCTGCAAGGGGTGTCTCATCAAATTCTGGCTCCCTTTTTAAGGTATCCAACGACATGCCAAGACTGACTCTTGGTTCACCCCACCTTGTCATCACAATATTCTGTCCGAAACCAGCTTTTGTTATCCTGTCGATGACGATTTTTCTACTTTTTCGAATCGCATGATTTCCCTCTTCGGTCAAATCAGGCTGGAGGGCCCCCCCTGCGACGAATATCTAAATGTTAGAACTATCACCTACGTCCTCTTTCAAGTCTTTTAATAATCTGTCTAACTGTTCCGTATTCTGGCCCGGGTCAACCTCATGAGCCATATAACCCCACATGGACAAAAATAAAATTGCGATAGGCAGTTAATAATACTCCAGCTCTCACAGCCTTCTACTCTCCCAAACCGGTCTTTTTGTGCGAATGCGTTTTTTCCTGCTTTAGCCTACGCTCCTGTCCCGAACCGCAATTTTTTCACGGCGTTCTAACTCTCACACATTCTGTGAAAATAAAAAATCAACAATAACAACTACTATTATAGATATAATATATAGGTTATATTAATATCAAGTTATTAAATAAGATATATCTAATTAGTCAAATTATAGTTAATATATTGCGAATAAAAAAATTTCTTGAAAAATATTTTAAAACGGAAATAAAAAATTTCATTGCTTATACCTGGTCTTGCACTTTTCATGCATTTTACGGTCGTTTACAAGAACCATATCGTCCGTGATCAATCCTCTGCATACAGCGCACTTTGGCTCTAAAACAGCCTTTAATTGTTCTATACAACTTCTTTTATCGTAGGTTGTTGCCGTGTTCTTTTCTATGGCATCTAGGACGTTCTTCAGCCTTTCAATGTCTCTCCTCGTTAACTCCATATTTTATATTACCTATAACGCCTTAAAAATATGTTTATCTAAGCGGTTGTATCTCTATATTCTAGTATATGTGTTGTCCTCAAAGTGCTTGATGGGTTGCAGCAATGTAAAACCAATCACAGTATATCGTCATGGTGTGGAGTATAATACTGTGATGGCGGGGGCAGGGGTAAACGAGTGATAAAGTATATTCTCGGACCACTCAAAAATATAGATTCTGCCAAATTCATGCTTATATGTTGTTTTTTAGCGTTATTGCAGTTTCCGACATTTTGGGTTGTAAAACGACCTTGATATATCTGCTATGGGCTATACTTTATCGCCATATCGTACTGATGTTTTTTAATATTTCCTTGTTTGATGATTGTTTGCTCCTATGGTTCTTGGCTGGGTAAACTATATTTGACGATCTACTCTACTTCCAATCAATTCTTTATTTTTTTTATAAATTGGATTTCTGTCATGTTCATATTACTGTGGAATAATCAAATGGAAAAATGACTATATATCCTATTATTCTAGCCTAAAAACGCCACACATAAAAAACTCTATGTGGAATTTTTTTATTTCGTAAAGTGATAAAAAATTATGAAATTTTATTTTTCACATTAATCTATCGTGTAAAATAATTAATTTATAATATATTTATATTAATATATCTACTTTAATCTATCGCATTTAATAAATCTAATTTAGTCATCTCTTTTACCTGTTTTTTTGGTTGAACATTTAATGGCGGTTTGTGAGCTATTCTCCCAGATATTTAGGCTATGAGAAATAAATAGGTACGTGGATTCGAAAAACCAGGAAGTTTTGCGGTTTATGACAAAATATGTTGGCAAAAGCGCCCCGCTTCTTCTTGCAAGACAGCTTGGGAAAAACGGCATATCCGACCTAAGCGCTGCCAACCAGATGCAGTTGATTAAACTCGTGGATTCCGTCTCAGAAGACATCCTTTCACCCGTCCTCAGCCGCGGAAGGCTTCCGCTTGCGCGTTCAGAGCTTATGGGGGTGCTTGAAGTGGGCATGTCGCTTGCAGGCATACCCACGGAAATCGACGGCGTTAAGGTATTGCCAGACGACCTAGAAAATTCGGTGGTTGAACATTACAAGAGCGCGAGCGACCTCATCCTCAAACAGGAAATGTCAAAATATGGGCTGGTATCGCTTGAGAACGTTGATTCCACGACTAGGATACGCCTTATCGAAGGTTTCGTCGCAGCCCATTTTGGGTCTGCAGGGAAGGTCCTAATCAACGATAAAATAGACGAAATCGGCGTCAGAGACATACTTAAGGCCCCCTTCTACAACCGGATTCTCCTCATGGAGTACATACTCCAGGACCTGCTGCTCTTCTACGTGAAACCTGTCACTGGCATGATGCTGCGGTCGGAGCTAATATCCCTGATGGATATCAACCTTGAGCTGGCGCAAGGACCGATTCCGGAGTTCGAAAAGGCAGCAAAAAAAGTCAAGGCAGAACGGGAAGGCCAAATCACGGGCAACAGGCTTTTGGGACGGGAATTCGAGGATTTGCTGCTTTTCCTTTTGAAAAGGGAAATAAGCCAGGCCGGATATCTTGACGTACGGTCCATGCCGCAGGATGTGAAAAACAGGGTGTTGTTGTCTCTCATCGCCACTTTGTTCGGTGGGATGACCTCCCACGTGTTCACACGGATTAAGGCATGTCCACCCCAAATATTGGGCAAATTCCTGATACAATACCTCAGGAATAGTTTACGGCACATTGTCCCCTACTTCGAGGCTAATGCAATCACAGAGAGAGTTTGCGACTCCATGGGACTGCAACCGTAATCGCTACTTCTTCTCTCCAAGCAGGCGTATCACCGGCTGCGCAACAATGAGGTCGTATGATGTGACTATGCCTTCGGTCTTGCCGTCTTTTACGGCTATCAGCTTCTTAATCCTTTTGTCTCTCATCAGCCTTGCAGCCTCATCTATCCCGGCCTCCACGTCTATTATCACCACCGGCGAGGACATTATAAGGCTGGCTGGGGTCGTTTTAGGGTTGAGTCCCAGGGCGGTTACCCTCTCGGCCAGGTCGTGTTCGGTGACTATGCCCACTGTCTTTCCGCCTTTGACGATGACAACAGACGATATCCTCTTATCCCGCATATGCGATGCAATCTCCTGCGCAGAGGTTTCAGGGCTCATCCAAAGGACGTTGCGGGTCATTACGTCAGAGACTTTAATCTGCATTTTCTATTGTTTCGGCGTTTGGACTGCCTTCTTCAACCCGTCTATCTTGGTCTTAAGCTTGTCTAGGTTGTCCGCCAGGTTCCGGTTCTGTATGTCGGTTTCGCAGGCCTTCTTAATCAGCGAATCCGTGATTTTGACGCACATCTGAGCATCCTTCGCTTTCACCGCCTGTTGCATGATTTTTTCGTTGTTCATGCGGTCGTATATGCTGTATGCGGTGTATCCAGCGACTGCGACGGTCAGGAGGAGGACTATGAAGATTATCGGGAGGTGCCATCCCCCTCCTTGCCCGCCTAGTTGCTGGAATTTCATGTCTTTTTCAGCCCTTAAGAGCTCCGATTCCTTGGATTCGACATATTTCATGGTTTGTGCGAGTTCAGTCTCCTGTTCCCTCAGCTTCTTGAATCTCTCCTCGACTGTCCTTAGTTCGTCCTCCTTGTTCTGTAGTTTGTGCTCCTTTGATTGGACCTGCTCTAGGAGGGCTTCGAGCTTGACTTCCTTGTCCTCTAGTTCCCGCTGTTTCTTGATTAGATTGGCTTCGACGTCTTTCTCCCGTTTATCCACCACTTTCTCCTTGTTTAGCGTGTCTTTTATCCGTATTTCCTTGTCTGTCAGCTCTTCCTCCTTTTTCCCCATGAGTTTCTTGGTTTCAGCAAGTTTGGCCTCCTGTCGTTGGAGTTCTTTGTCGCGTTCTTCGTTGCGTTTCTTGGCTTTTTCAAGCTCTGATTCATTGGTTTGCAGGTTCTTTTCTCTTTCCTTGGCGTTGCGTTCTTTCTCCTCTACCGCGACCCTGAACATCTCAATCTTGGCTTCGCGCGTCTCGAGGTCGTCTTCTTTTTTCCTGATTGTGCCTTCCTTTGCGTTTTGGTCTTTCTCGTAGGCTTCTATCTTCTTCTCCCTTCCCTTCAGCTGGGTTTCCCGCTCCTTTAACGTGTTGTCCACCTGTTTTTCCTTGGTTTGGAGGTCTTTTTCCCTGTTGTCGATGTCTGAGAGCTTTTTCTCCTTTTCAGTGAGCTCTCTTTGTTTTCCTAAGAGGAGGTTTTGCATGTTCTGGAGTTTTTCCTCCTCGACTTTCAGGACCCTTTGGCGGTCTTCTATGCTCAGTTGGACCTGTCTTTCCTTATCCTGGAGGGCCTTGATGTTCTCTCCTATCTTCTTTTCCCTGCTTTCGAACTCCTTCTTGCTGGTCTCTACTATCGATTCCAGCTTCTTCTCGCGCTCGATCAGGTCGCGTTCCCGCTGCTCTATCCTCAGCCTGCCTTCGTCCATCTCCTTTTCCCTGGCCTTGATTTGGCCCTCTTTTTGGTCGAGGGCCTGCATTCGAACGTCTTTCTCGGAAAGTTCCTTTGCCTTCTGGTTTATGGTTTCCTGCTTCTTTTCGATGTCCCCCTCCCGGGCCCTTATCTCCTTCTCCCTGTCGAAGACCTTCTGTATCATGCCTTTTAGCTCCAGCTCCTTCCCGTCAAGGTCCTTCTGCTTTTGTCTTATCGCATCTTCAAGCTCATTTTCGCGTTTGTTCAGCTCCTCCTCCCGGGCGGTTATCTCCTTTATTCTGGACTCTTTCACTGCAAGTTCCTTCTCCTTCATGTCGATGGTTTTCTGGGCTCCCATCACCTGCAGTTCCCTGCTCCCCAACTCTTTCTCCCGCTCTTCGATGGCCTTCCTCCTGCCTTCGACCACGGATTCTTTGCCGGATACGTCCTTCTCCTTCTTCTCTAGTTCGGCCTGTAGCCTCTTTCCATCTTCTTCTTTGCGGACTATCTCCTTCTCCTTTGATGCTATGATCTGTTCGAAGTCCCCTTCCCTCTTGGATAGCGCCCTCTCCCTCTCCTCGAACTCCCTTATCTTCTTTTCCCTGCCTTCGAGCTCCTTTTGTTTGAGCTCGGTCAGGTTGAGTATGCTCTTAAGTTCCAGTTCGCGTTTGCCGATGTCCGCTTCCCTGTCGCCTATCGCCTTCAGCTTTGCTTCGGCTTCTATGACCTTCCTTTCCAGGGTGGTGTTTCGCGCCTCTATCTCCTCGCTTTTTGCCTGAAGTTCGTCGGCTGAATCATGCAGTTTCTTCTCCCTGGCTTCGTAGACCTTCGCCTGTTCGTCTTTTTCCGCGAGGTACTTTTCCCTCTGCGTTATCCTCGCCTCAAGTTCGGTGCTTTTCGCCTTGATTTTGTTTTCCCGGTCTTCGACGAGCTTGAGGCGTTCTTCCTTCTCGTTGAGTTCGGACTCCTTCTCCCTGATGCTTCCGAGGAGGTCCTGTTCGCGCTTGACGTAGTTTTTCTCCTTGTTTTTGACGTCGTTCTCCCTTGCACCCAGCCTGTTTTCCCTATCCTTGAGTTGGGTGTCCTTGAGCTCGAGCGAGTGTTCCTTCTCCTCTGCCTTCCGTTCCCTCTCTTTTATCGCATCGTCTATCTCATTCTGCCGCTTCTTCAGCTCTTCCGTGTACTGTTTTTCCCGTTCGGATATGGTCAGGTTAATCTGCTTCTCCTTCTCCCTTACGGTCTCAAGGAGCTTGTCTTCCCTCTCCTTCAGGCTCTTTTCCCTCTGTTGGACGCTGTCTAGGAGCTGTTTCTCCCTGTCCGCCATGCCTTTGTTGATTGCCGCCTCCTTCTGGCGGACGTCGTTGAGTAGGCTGTTCTCCTTCTCCTTCAGCGCCTGCTCCCTTTCCGCCAGCTTTCGTTCCCTGGCCTGATAGGTCTTTGTGTCGTCGTCGAACTTGTGCTGTCTCTGGTCTATCTCAGCCTCCCGCTGCCTAAGCTTCGCCTCGGCCGCCTCCACCTTCTCCTTATAGGCCTTCTCCTCTTCTGCGAGCTTCTTCTTCTTGTCCTCGACCTTGAGCTCCATCCAGCCGAGCTCGTCCTCCTTTTCTTCGACCGCCTTTTCGAGTTGTTTCTCCCTTTCCGCTATCTCCTTGTCCTTTTTCTCTATTCGCGTCCATTCGTCCTCGATCTCCCTTTCCTTGTCTTTGAGCTGGGTTTCCCTGTCCTTTACGTTCGAGTGCGAGAACTCGAATTGTTTCTCCTTTTCTTCGAGCTGTTTTTCCCTCTCTTCTATGCTTCTAATCCTTGCCTCCCTGCCTTGGAGTTCCTTCTCCTTTTCGACGATGGCCTTCTCAAGGACCCGTTCCCTGTCCTCCATCCCCCTTAATCTGCGCTCTTTTTCGTTGTGTTCCCGCTGGATTTTTTCCAGGCTTTCGGTGGCCTTCTGCTCCTTTTCGCCGAGCTTCTGCTCCTTGATTTCGACTATGTTGCGGGTCTCGTGGAGTTGCATCTCCTTCTGCCGGAGGGTGTCGGATTGTTCTTCGACGGCTTTTTTGACACCTTCGACCGTCATCTCCTTTCTGCGTATCTCGTCTTCGCGCTCGCGGAGTTTCCTGTCCATCAGGGTTTCATGCTCTCCGAGCCGCCTTGCCTTTTCGTCGATGTCCCTGAGCCTTTCCTCCTTTTCGTCGAGCTCCCTCTGGCGGCGGTCGATGAGCCTTTTGGTCTCGTCTACCTCCCGTTCCCTGGTTTCGAGTTCCCTGGATTTTTCGTTTATTAGCTCCTCTAGTTCCCGTTCCTTTTGGGACAGTTCTTTCTCCTTCTTGTCAGCTATCTTTATCCTCACTTCCTTGTCTGCGAGGTCTTTCTCCTGGTTTTCCACCTTCCGCCTTAGGTCTTCGACCTCGCGTTCCCTGGTCCGGAGTAGCTCTTCACGCTTGTCTAGAAGCCTTTTCTTGCCTTCTATCTCGTCCTCTTCGCGCAGCAGTTTGTTTTCCCGGTCTTCTATTACCTTGATTCGCGCCTCTTTTTCCGCCAGTTCGTCTTCGCGCTTTTCGACCTGGCGTCTGATGTCTTCAAGCTCTTTTTCCTTCCCTTGCAGCTCCTCTTCCCGGCGGCGTATGAGGCTGTCTACCTCGTATTTGCGGTCTTCCATGCTCTTTTTGCGGGTTTCTACCTTGCGGACTGACGTGTCGTCGTATCTGCCTTCGTCGCCACCTCCCCGTGAGAAATCATCTTCGGACATTTGCTAGGACACCCGAAAAACTTAAATACTAAATTATGGGCCTCCTCTTTTAAAAGGCGCTTGTATGTAGAATCCGTCAGTATCTGCCGTCTTGGTCGTCGCCTTCCTGTCGTTTGTCCTTTTTATCGCCGAGCCGTTCAGCCTCGGCAAGCTCCCTTTCCTTTATCACGAGCTCCCTTTCCCTCTGGGCTATGGCCTCCTCAAGTTCTATCTGCCTTCGTTGGAGTTCTTTTTCCCTGCGTAGCGCCTCGATAATCCTTACTTCCTTTTCGGCTAGTTCCTTGCTTCTTGACTCTACGGTGGCTTCCAGCCGTATTGTGCCAGGGTCCTGCTCGGAGCGCATTACCTCTTCGAGCCTGCGTTCCCTTCTGAGCAGGTCCTGTTCCTCGTACTTGAGCTTTTCCTCTTTTTCCTGGATTTTTCTCAGGCGGTATTCCTGGTCGTTGACTTCATCCTCTTCGCGTTCTACGACCTTTCTGGTCTGGTCCAGGTCCCGTTCGCGCTTTCTGAGCTCATCATCGCGTTTTCGGAGGATTGTCTCAAGCTCGTATCTCTTGTCTTCAAGGCTTTTTATGCGCTGCTCAATCTGCTTAAGCCTGTCTTCGTCGTCTTGGAGTCTCCTCTCAGATCTCCTGACGTCATCGTCTCTGCTGCCGGAGTAGTCGTCGCCTGGCATATTCTAGACCCTTATGTTTTTAGCTTTGTTCTGACTTCCTAGACCAAAGCAATACTCCAGCAACCATCCCCACGCAACTTCCCAGGAGGAAGTTGTTTACTATGACAGCCCCCAATACTGCCCCAATCACTAAGCCCCCCACGAAATATATGATTCTCTCCTTTTTCGGGTCTTTACTCTTGCCTCCCGCCATCTGCTTCATCAACAACATATTTATTCTTAAAGCTATTTAAGCTCTAACATGGGTTCAAAGGTGGCTTTAATCCGCTGCAAAGATTATTCTGAGCCGAATGTCGCCTCCTCGGTCGGGCAGGCGCTGTCCATCCTCGGCGGAATCGGCAAATACGTGAAACCGGGGGATAAGGTCCTCATAAAACCCAACCTCCTGGCGTCGACTCCAATCTCATCCGCTGTGACCACCCATCCCACGGTCGTGAAGGCCGTTGTGGGGGAGGTTCTGAAGGCAGGAGGCAAACCTGTCATATGCGACAGCCCAGGCGGGCCGTATAACAAGCGGATGCTTGAGCGGGCGTACAGGGTTTCCGGGCTTGCCGATGTCGCCTCTGAGACCGGGGCTTTGCTGAACTTCGACACGAGGGCAACGACCGTCTCCTACAAGGAGGGCAAGCTCCTGAAGAGGATTGATATGATAGGCGTCCTAGATGACGTCGACTTGGTGATAACCGTCCCGAAGATGAAGACGCACGCGCTTATGCAGTTCACCGGGGCGACCAAGATTCTTTTCGGCGTGGTCCCAGGACTTACGAAACCAGTCTACCACATGAAGTTCCCTGAAAAGGACAGGTTCGCGGACATGCTCCTGGACATCCTCTGCTTCGTGAAGCCGGTGCTCTCCATAATGGACGGCGTGGTCGGGTTGGAGGGTGAAGGCCCGGGGGCAAGCGGCACGCCGAAGGACGTCGGGGTGATTCTCGCAAGCGAAGACAGCGTCGCACTGGATGTCGTAGCAGCGTCCGTCGCTGGGATGGACCCCCTGGGGATACCGACCATCTCAAAGGCCGTCGAGCGCGGCCTCACGTCCGGCAGGCTTTCAGACGTGGAGGTCGTTGGCGTCCCGGTCGAGGAGGTCATGGTTAAATTCAGAACGCCCTCCGGGAAGAAGGGGGTGTTCAATGCCGTATTCGGGTCGAAGATTGTCCGCAGCCTCTCCCTAAAATCGGTGGCCCCTTATCCGGTTTCAAACAGCAACTGCATTGGGTGCGGCGTGTGCAGGCAAAGCTGCCCGGCGGGGGCGATAACAATCACCGACCGTGCGAGGATGGATTTGGGCAGGTGCATACGCTGCTACTGCTGCCATGAGCTTTGCACGCACAAGGCCATAGACCTGAAACGGAACCTTATCGGGAATATATTCTTTGGGTGAGCGTTCCCCGTTGTATGCTCTGTCTCCAGAGACCAAAACTGCCACTGTGTCCCTGTCGTGTCCGTTCCTGTCCTTGACGTCCGCCGTCAATTCGACCTTCTTCCCCCCGTAAGGTTTTGTGTCGAGGCCGTATTTGCAGTACATCACCTCAAAAACCTGTTCCACTCCCGTGCTTTTGGAGACGACGCAGTCTTTCAGCTGAAAGGTCGTCCCAATACCATCTGTCCTTATCGTGAGCTGGGGGTTTTCCAGGCCTTTCCCCTTCGCCTGGACCTTCACATCCACGACTCCTTCGACCGTCTGCCCGTCAATGGGGTAGGTTATCTCCACATCAGGCAGCTTCGGGTCTTTGCTGGCCGCATCAACGGGAAACAATGCCAAGAGCGTCAACGCCAAGAGCAATGTCTCTTTTCCTTTCATACGCATCACCTGTCTGAAGAAAGCGAGCGGATATTTAAGGTAGTGTCGGTTCTCTTCGGTTTAAGCCGAAATTTATACTGCAACGGTATAATACGATTATGGGCAGGCTGAAACGGCTGAATGAACCCCTGGAACCGGAGGCCCCCGAACCTCGCAGGTTTAACGTCCGGCAGTTGCTTATAATCCTCCTGGGCGTTCTCCTGCTTGTCGCATTCATGGCTGGGGCGGGCTCTTTGGCGGTGTTCGTGGTCATGTCAACCACTACGACGACAACGACGACTACCACGGCCTCGACCTCCACGTCGGCCTCGACGACGGCAACATCTGAGACGACGTCGACGTCCACGACATCAACGACCACGACGACAACGACGTCTCGCACGACAACCACCACGACGACTACGACGACCACCCTGTGCGGCGGTGAGGGGATGCTCCCCTGCCTGGCCAACAGGAGCTGCGACGGCGGCTTTGTGGAGAACTCCTACGGGTACTGCGTCTCGACCGAATGCGGGAGGACTGTGAAACGCCAGGACCTCGTCTGCGGAAGCTGGAATACCAATCTCCCTGCCGACTGGTGCAAGCCGGGCGGCTCAAACCCGGCGAACAGGGCGGGGCTGAGATACAGGCCTAAGGTTTGAACTTCCAGATGAAGTATGCTCCGCAAAACCCAGCCAATGCGTAGACCGGCGTTGAATGGTATCCGCCGCCTGCCATGAGATAGTTGGTCAAGGCGTTAACGAGGCCGTGAGAAAGCGCGCATGCGGCCAGGATTTTCGTGTTCTTCCGTGTTACGGAGGCTGAGACTGCGACTGCCAGGGCAATCTGGAACGTGAAGGTGGAGGCTGTTTCGATAAAGACGACGAATGCGTCGACGGGGCTGAGGGTCCTGGACTCGATGACCGGCCCCCCGCTTCCTGCGTTTTCGACGTGCATGTTTGCTGCCTCATACGATTGGGCCGCAAGCGGGGCTGTGAGGACTCCAAAGCCTGCGAATGCGAAGGGGAGGAGAGCCCACCCGAGCCCGAAACCTAAGGCCTCCCATCTCGACTTGACAGCCGCTTTTCCTGTCAGAACGTACCTCAGCGCCTCCTCGACCGCTCCTGCCGTAAAACCAGCACCTAAAAGTATCGTCGCCTGCGGAAAGTAGGGGGTCGTGAGGCGTATGTATGCGACTGCGGAAAGTATGGCCACGAACCCTGCGAGCAGGTAGTATACTGCGCCGCGGGTCACGATTTTCAGGTTGATGAAATGCTTCCTCGCAAGATAATACCCTATGGCGGCAGGGATGGCCAAAGCCGCAAACCCAAGTATGTAGAAGACATACTCCGTCCCCGGATCCATCGTAACTAAATATCACCTCCAGTATTTAATTGCGGTTTCAAAGTATCAACCCATGGGATATTTCGGGAAACGCTTCGGAAACCAGAACAAGGACGAGATACTCCGCCACCTTGCGAACCTGCTTAGGCATGATGTCGCATACAACCTATGCGTCGACCCCTTGGGGATATACTATGAGATACGGGAGACCATCCGTCCCCCAAACCAGGTTTCCGACAAGCGGCTGATGCTCCAGCAGGAATTCAGGCATATGAGCAAAAAGAAGAGGCGGCTTTCAGGGACCAGGAAACGGGTAGGCCCGAAAATAAGGTCTGTTAAAAAGGGCAGGACCGTTAACCTGAAAGGGGTAGTATACTAGTTTTTATTCAGGTAGTACAATAAAGTAAGTGGTGGTTATGGCTCGTAAAAAGAAGCGTACCGTTAGAAAGGCCTCTAAAAAGGTTTCTAAAAAGTCCAAACACCGCCGGAGGGCTGTTTCTACGGTTTCCAGGCGTGTTGTGGCTTCTAGGGATGTTGTGGTCGTCTACGGGATGAAAATCGACCAAGACCACATTATTAAGGCCGCCCAGGAGGCCTATGCCCGGAGGAGGTATACGGTACATGACATACGCCTCCCAGAGTATGTTACAGACCCGAAATTCAGGAATCTGATGGTTAAAATCTCGATTTTAGACCGTATCGAGGAGGAGTTGAACCGGAGATACCCTGAATTAAGCATTATTAGGCCGAATACGGTCACTTTAATGTTGCGATAAAATACCGCACCCTGAAGAATGCGGTATTATATCTCGGATTCAGCAGGATTTGTACTTCTCTCCTTTCGTAAACCTAGGGACCTTCTGCCGAATCCAAGATAAGCCGTTCTGCCTGTTTTTTCAGCTCGTCTATTGTGCCGGTGTTTTCGATTTTTACGTCTGCTTCCTTTCCCAGGACGTCGATGAGCCGTTCAGTCTCTTTATTCTCGCTTTTGACGAATTCTTCGAAGCTCAGGTGCGCCTCCCCCCGTGTGGCTCTCCTCTTTGCCCTCTCATATCTGGCCTTCTGGGGGGCTGTGACGTATACTATCTTGCCTCCGAGCGCTTTGACCATGTCGAACTCGTCCTGGTACCGTATGCCGTCGACAACGATAAGCTTGCTGTCTCTCCTTTTCAAATCCTCCTTGAGCGCATGGGCTAATACGCCGTCGCCGAAGGCCCCTCTCAGGGCAAGTCCGAGGTTCTGGAGGTTTTCGCGGGTGTTAGGCATGTGCAGGCGTACTAACACATCCTTTAGGACGTCGCTGAACCTGTAGTATACGGCGCCCTTCTCTTTGACGAGAAAGTCGGCTACCACTGTCTTCCCGGATGCTATCCTTCCGATTAAGCCGATGACTTGAGTCATTTCCTGACTTTCACGTGCACGACTTCTACCCCACTCTCTGCGAGGATTTGGAGGCCGTCTTTGTCGGTGTATTCGCCGCTTATGACGACTTTTTTGATGCCTGCGTTGACTATGAGGCGGGCGCAGATTTTGCACGGGAAGGCGTTGATGTAGAGGGTGCTGCCTCTGCTCATCTTCCCCGACTGTATGAGGGCGTTCTGTTCGGCGTGGACTGCGGTGCACCATTCATGGCCTTCGCCGCTTTTGAAGCCCATCTTGTCCTTTACGCACCCTATGTCGTCGCAGTGGGGGGCGCCGCGGACGTTGCCGTTGAATCCCGTAGCCACTATCTCATGGTCCTGGTTCACGACAATCGCCCCAATCTGCCTTTTGAAGCATGTGCTCCTTAGTGCGACGTCTTCGACAATCCTTGCGAAATACTCGTCCCACGTCGGCCTTTCGAAACGGTCCATCGGCATATCAGAAGAGACTATGTGCGGCAGCCGTTAAAAAATCGAGAAATTATCCGCTCGGTGGGGGGGATGGGAAATCAGGCAAAATCAGGTTGGTCCCATCGTGATAATCCAGCCTTTAATCTACGTAGGAGGTGTTTCCATGAATACCAACGCCCACCCCCAACCACCATAATTTCTTGTGTAACCCTCCTATATAAACGCGTGACATCCATTGGGACGTTGGCTGGCGAATCGGAAATCTTCTAAGCGTGGGGGATTCTCGTCAGCCTGTCCCTCATCTCGGACATCATCTGTTGGACGGTTAGCGTCCGTTCCCTATTCTCTTCGGCTTCGGCGTCCATCTTCCGGACTAAGAGGCCGTAGGCTGCCGTATCGTCTTTTTCCATCTGCTCGAGCCTTTCTTTCTTCCACGGGACTTTCGCGATTTCCGCACGGACGTCCCATGACTCCCCCTGGGACATGAGCCCGGCCTCGTCGATGTGTTTCCTCGTCTCACCGACCGATACCGGGACAAGCAGGTATTTTTCCTTCAGCTTCGCGGAGTCGACGACGTCGACAATCGGTTCAGCCTTCCCCCCGCCGCCGGCTAACTGCCGGTAGCCTATATCTGCGTAAACGAACTTCCCCCTGCCGTCCGAGTTCCTCCTCGGTATCAATACCGCGTGGTGGATATGGCTTTTGAAAGCCCTCACAAAGTCCTCCCCTCCCAGGTATCTCCCCCTCATCTCGTCGAAATACGCTCTTGCGCCTTGCGGCATCCGCGCAATGTCTTCTGCGATTTTCCTCAATCTTTTCCGTTCAGCGTCCGGCACCCTCGGGTTTTCTCCCAGGTACAGGAAGGAAATGACCCTTGCTTTGACCGGCTTCAGCATTTTCTCATCTGCGGGGTGCCTGAGGAAATGGGAAAGGACTGCAGACGCTACGTTGCAGCTCTTGTCCAGCCTGTACCTCGGAGCCACTTCGAAGTATGCGTCTGATATGCGTTTGACCTCCTCAGTTACCTGCCTTTCTGTCTCGGCGTCGTCCACCTTGGGGAGCCTGTCCATGAGCCTGGCTTCGGCATATGCCTTGGGGTAAAGGTGGGGTATGATTCGGGGGATTTTTTCCACAATAACAATTGGGAAACGCCGTCTTAATAGCCGGCCCGAGCGCGTTTTTTAAGGGGGTTTGCAGATAATTAGTCTACTAAGTTGAGGGATATTCAATGGCAGACGAGAAGAGGATAGTCGAAATCAAGACGCTTAAGGAAGGCAAATACATCCTGATTGACAATGTGCCGTGCAGGATTCTGGGCATGACGCACAGCAAGCCCGGCAAGCACGGAGGCGCAAGGGTGAAGGTCGACGCGGCAGGGGTCTTCGATACCGCGAAGAAGAACATACTCGTCCCCGCAGGCGACAAGGTCGAGGTTCCGATGCTCGACAAGAGGGTCGCCCAGATACTGGCCACGGTCGGAGACAAGCTGCAGATGATGGACATGGAATCCTACGAGACCTTCGAAATGCCGATGCCGGAGGCGCCGGAAGTCAGGGCGTTCATACATGACGGCGCGGAAATAATGTACATCCAATGGGGCGGCAGGAAGAAGATAGTCCAGGCCAAAGGCGGGGAATAAACCCCCCTACTTTTCTACTTCTTACCTGGAGGGCAGGTCGTATCCCGCCTGACCGCGTACCTGAGCAGCTCAGACACCCGGTGTATCTCTACGAGGTTCGTCGTCGGCTTGTGGGTGTAGACGCCTGCGGTGAAGAGTACGAGGTCGTCTTTCTTGATGAGCCCCTCCTTGTAGCAGTACTTCGCAATCTCGAGCACCCGTTCCTTGTTCTTGAAGTAGGCGTGCTCGACAGGCTGTATGGCGTAGACCATGTGGAGCTTCCTCTTGGTTGTCGGGTCGTCGGTTATCGCTATGATGTCCTTGTTTATCCTGAAGTTGGAGATGAGCATGGCGGTGTAGCCCGTGTGGGTCGCGACGACGATTTTGTCCACGTCCACGGTCTCGATTACAGCGGTGACGGCCTTCGAGATGGCAAGCGGTATCTTGTGGTGGATTTCCTCGTCGAGCGGCTTTATCGGCAGGTGCCGTTCCACCTCCACCGCAATCCTCGACATCGTCTTGACGGCCTCGACAGGGTATTTGCCGATTGCCGATTCGCCTGAGAGCATTATGACGTCCGCGCCGTCCAGTATGGCGTTCGCGACGTCGCTCGTCTCGGCCCTCGTCGGCTCGGGGTTCTCTATCATGGTGTGGAGCATCTCGGTCGCGACGATGGATATCTTCCCCATCCTGTTGCATTTGCCGATGAGCTCCTTCTGTATCCACGGAATCCGCTCGGGGGGTATCTCGATGCCGAGGTCGCCTCTTGCAACCATCACCCCGTCGCATTCCCTGAGGATGTGGTAGGCGTTGTCGACACCCTCCTGGTTCTCTATCTTTGCGATGACGCCGATTTTCGTCCCCTTAAGCTCCTTCTTCAGGTTTCTGACGTCGTCGACGTTCCTCGTGAACGACAGCGCGACGTAATCGGCTCCGAGCCTCTTGCCCATCCTGATGACGTCGAGGTCCTGCTTCGAGAGCGTGGGGATTTCAAGCCGCCTCCCGGGTATGTTGACTCCGCCGCCGTCCTTCAGGGTGCAGTCGTCCTTGAATCTGATTCTTATGTGGCCGCCCTTTTTTCCTATGACGGTCGTTCTGACCTTGCCTTTGTTCAGCAATATGGCGTCTCCAACCTGCAACTGGCCGTATATCCTCCGGTTCAAGCGGACGGGGTCGCTTCCTTTGAATCCGAGCTTCAACGTCCCGCCGGCGGGTATCTTCGAAGGTTCCCTGCATTTCAGCCTGATTTCCGGCCCCTTGATGTCCAAAAGGACCGGTATGTCGTCCACGGACCAGGCGGCCCTCATCGTCTCCACGTATTCCCTGATTGTGCCGAATGCCGTGTTCAATCTGACTGCGTTCATCCCGGCGTCGAACATCCTCTTCAACGTCCTCCTGTCATTGGACGCGGGCCCGACGGTGCAGAGTATCTTGGTCTTTTTCATGCAATCCTCTTACTATTCGGAAACGACGTAAAAATACCGCTCACGCGGGACATTGTCTCGCTGATTCAGGGTTTCTCCCGTTGGTTTATGCCCGTATAGTGGTGCATTTTTATATCCTGTTTCATAAGTTAAGAGACTATTTTTCGCCTTGATTCGAAGGTTTTGCAAAATGACAAAGTTTATTTACTTTTTCGGCAACGGGACGGCTGAGGGGAACGTGAAGATGAAGGACCTCCTAGGGGGCAAAGGCGCTTTTCTCGCGGACATGACGAACGCGAAGCTGCCTGTGCCGCCGGGTTTCACAATCACCACCGAAGCGTGCGTATACTACTCTAAGAACAAGAAATGGCCGGCAGGCCTAAAGAAGCAGGTTGCCGGGAATATGAAGAGGCTGGAGAAGGCGACTGGGAAGAGGTTCGGCTCGGACAGGAACCCCCTCCTCGTCTCGGTCCGCTCCGGGGCGAGGGCCAGCATGCCCGGGATGATGGACACGGTATTGAATCTGGGGTTGAATGACCAGACCGTGGTCGCACTCGCGAAGAGGACCGGGAGCGAGAGGATGGCCTGGGACAGCTACAGGCGGTTCATCAACATGTTCGGCGACGTCGTCATGGGCGTCAGCCACGAATACTTCGAGCATGAGATGACGGCGCTGAAGAACGAGCGCGGCGTCAAGCTCGACACAGACCTCACGGCAGAGGACTTGAAGGTTCTTGCCGGCAGGTACAAGGACGTCGTCAGGAAACACAAGGGCACGTCGTTCCCGACCGACCCGATGAAGCAGCTCGAGCTCGCCGTCAACGCCGTGTTCCAGTCGTGGGACGGGAAGCGCGCGGTCGCCTACAGGAAGATACACGGCATCCCCCACACATGGGGTACTGCGGTGAACGTCCAGTCGATGGTGTTCGGCAACATGGGGGACACGTCCGGGACGGGAGTCGGTTTCACGAGGAACCCGGCGACCGGGGAGAGGGAGCAGTACGGCGAATGCCTCATCAACGCCCAAGGCGAAGACGTCGTCGCAGGCATCAGAACCCCCCAGCCGATAGCGAGCCTGAAGGAGGTCGTGCCGCAGGCCTACAGGGAGCTTGTCGAAGTCTACAAGAAACTGGAGAGACACTACCGGGAGATGCAGGACTT
>Ga0315294_10002993_pt1 | contig 18352 bp, 22 predicted proteins | sample YL17G13_40_MG_FD_203626 | JGI IMG/M metagenome (GOLD analysis project Ga0315294, IMG submission 203626) | Sediment microbial communities from Yellowstone Lake, YNP, Wyoming, USA - YL17G13_40 | ecosystem: Environmental > Aquatic > Freshwater > Lake > Sediment | place: USA: Wyoming | collected...
CTCCTTTAAGAAAGGCGGACAAATAATCCAGTTCACTACTCTTAACCACAGAATGAGTATAAAAAACTATGTACACTATTTTCAGCCAGCTTGGAAATAAATCAAAAGAAATTGGCGCATAGGGCAGGAATAGTTCATCAGCCTGATATAGTTCCAACTCTGCCTTAAAATCAGCCAAAAGATTATGCCTATTTCGTACCTGTTTTCCTATACCTCCCTGCAGGGCGATACTCCCAAAAGTAAGGAGCGCGCGCTGGGCAATTCTTCCTCTTAAAATATCCGAAAATCTGGGATTGACCGTAAAGGGCAAATACATAAGGGGAAAAAGAGAAATGTGCCAGGCGGTCGCTTGAGAATTTATTGGCACCAGATTATTATAATTCAACTGTATACAAGCCGGCTGACTTTTAAAATAGGAAAGAGGTGGGGTGGTGAGCCGGAAAATGGCATCCAGGTCTGGGTCATGGTCCACAATTCCCTGAAAGAGAAGAGCAGAAACTGGCCTCTCATCCTCCTCACAAATGGCATAGTCATTTATTTTATCTAAAGGAAGGCCTCTGGGCCAGGAATGAATATCATAATAAAAAGGATAAGGATTAATCCAACCTGACTGATTTACAAGATGCCAAGAATCAACTGGATTGCCCAGGACCAATTCCCTATTCTTTATAAAAAGCTCCTGGTCATCATCCAGGTCAATAATCCAATCGGCACCCAGCTCCTTGGCAGCCATATAGCCCAGATTTTTACGGGCATAGTGCTTGGAAGGAAAACAGCCGACCTTATTTGGAATGAAAGTGAGCCGGGCACTCTGAAAATCTTTCCACCAGCAATTTGGGGTTTGAATATCACCCACCACCACGGCTGAATAGTCAGGTGATAACTGGTCCAACATTTTAATAAAAATATCACGAGGTGGATTTATTGTAGTCATAACCAATACTTTTTTCATTTTTTCCTCCTATGATTCTAAAAGTGATTTGTTAAGAAGCAGGTGCCGCTCCACGGCATCCCAGTTTTGGGGTGTCTTGGAACTGCCATATTTTTTAACCAGCATACACAACTTTTTAGTAGCTTCTATTCGGGCGGTCAGGGTAGCTCCTTCTACTCCTCCGGTATTTAATAGGCCCAGTTTCCTGGCCAGAGATTCTATTTCAAGGACGACGGGGAGTGAGGCGGGAGAGCCGGACATGGCCCTATAAAAAGTTGCCCTGGAAATAGTCAGGGTGTTACGGAAACGAAAATAAAAGGCGGAAAGATTATTAAAGGAATAATATTCCAAGACTGCCTTTACATCCTGGGACACGGTTGAGTTAAAGTTTGACCGCATAGTTACCTCCTATATAGTAAAGTTATTGGGTATGTTGGGTGGTTTTTCACGGTATTACGGTGATGAAAAACACACACCCAAAGTGAACTTAACAAGAGAATATTCACGCTTATTATTCTATCTTTAATATACTTATAGTCTCATCATAATTCCAGATTTATTTTAAAAAAATTATTTACAATAGAAAAAAGGCCATTGGCGCTTCTATAATGAAGGGTATTACTTTACATTTTGACTAATACCACAGGGTGATTTTTATAAGTTATTGATTTTAAGTCAAGTATATAGAGGTTTTTGGAAAAGGTATCAGGTATTAGTATAAAATTCAGGGCAGATGATGAGATTTAAAGTATAAATGAGACTTAAAGTAATCATCATTTTTTTATTTTCTATATAGGTATGTGTAATACCCAATAAGTAAATTTTATTTTCCTTGTAATGTCCGGAGGAGGAAGAAAGGAAAAATGCCTCATCGTCGGGTCACCTTGTTTCGTTATAAAATAAGTACTCCTCTCTGTCATCTCTGCCATATATTGTAGACAATTGCTAACAATTAAGGGATATTGTCTACAATTGTAAGATATTGTAGACAATTGCTAACAATTAAGGGATATTGCTTCACCCTGCTTTAAGGTGGAAGGGATTGTTCATAATTGTGCCTTATTGTCCTTATTGTAAACAAAATTCTTTAAACGTAGATGTTTTTATAGTATATTAAGGATATAAACCCAGGGGTGTTCTAATTTATAAAGGAAAAAAATATGCAGTCAACAGTACCAGTTGAAATATTAAAAAAATATTATCATTTGTGGTTGAGAGGAGCTACGCCAGCCCAAATAATGAAAAACTTAAATATTTCTTCCTCCCGCTTTAATAACCTCACTCCTTTTTTCCTTACCTATTGCCGACATCAAATTAAATTTGAAACACGCCAAAATCTTACTGAAAAAGGTGAACCTGTCTTAATAGAGCTTACAGAAGGGAGAAAAAACGAATTTATAGAGCTAATATCCACTGGCCTGCCTTACAATAAGGTAGCAATAATTATGAATGTTCCTCTCATAACCGTCACTGACTATTGGTTTAAAGACTTACATTTTAAGAATATGGTAGATATTGCTACGGAAACGTGCAATGCTAAAATAGTTCAGGCTCTATATAAAAGAGGTATAGGGTATGATATAGAGTGGGAGGAAGTCTCTACAACAGAGGGAACTGGGGAAGGTGGGCAATACTCTACCAAAACAAAGAGTACTAAAAAGAAGCATCTCCCGGGTGACGTAAATGCCCAAAAATTCTACCTTTATAATCGAGATAAAGACAACTGGTCATTGGACGGTGATAAAGCTACACAAAGCGGGAAGGGTAAAATTTTGGCCTATTTGGAAAGTCTTGAGAATGAAGTCACCGAGGAGGAAGAACAAACCTTTGAAAAAGAGCAGGAAGAATTTAACGAAAAGCATAGTAAGGTATAAATAGTTATGAACCTATATCCAAAGCAACGATGGGCCTTAAAGAAGGCCAATAAAAGAATTAATATTTGGCATGGTTCAGTTCGCTCTGGCAAGACTGTCAATGTTGACTTCGCTTTTCTTAAGGCAATAGGTAAGGAGGAGAAAAACCTGCCACCAGATGCCATCGATGTGGTTATAGGAAAGACTTTGGGCTCACTTAAACGCAATGTTATAAATCCCATATGTAATCTACTGGGAGGAGAGGCAAAATATTATTCTGGTAAACAGGAGCTTCATATATGGAATAATGTAATTCATACTATTGGTGCCAACGACGAGCGGGCGGTGGGAAAAATACAAGGCTCTACTATCCGTAAGGCTCTATGTGATGAGCTCACCCTGTGGCCCGAGACATTCTTCAAGATGTTAGATTCACGCCTTTCATTGGAGTGCTCCCAGCTCTTTGGCTCTACCAATCCAGGTTCACCGAATCATTATTTAAAGGTAGATTATTTAAACCGGGAGAATATACTTGACCTCTCCTCTTTTCACTTCGTAATCGATGACAATATCTTTCTTCCTAAAAAATATATACAAGAGATAAAAAAGAGCTATACTGGCCTATGGCATAGGCGGTATATACTGGGCCTATGGTGCGTGGCAGAAGGAGCAATTTATGACTTCTTTAATGAAGACTTGCATACTCTTCTCAAATGTCCAAAAGCTATATATTATATTCTGGCAGTTGACTATGGAACTGCAAATCCATTTGCTGCTTTACTTATGGGAGTAAATCATAACACCAAGCCTAAAATATGGGCAGAGCAGGAGTATTATTTTGACTCTAAAAAGGAGCAGCATCAAAAGACTGATGGTGAATATTCAGCTGACCTGAAAGATTTTTGTGCCGAGCACCTGGGAAGAAACTGGCAACAGAAGGTAATGAAAGTATACCTTGACCCATCAGCCGAGTCTTTTCAAATACAGCTGGAGAGGGATGGATTTTTGGGAGTTACGGAGGCCGACAATGCCGTGATGGATGGTTTAAGGACAAAGGCCACTATGCTTAAATCCGGTGAGTATGCTATTTCAATGAATTGCCCAAATTATATAAAAGAAATGTATGGCTATTCGTGGGATAATAAGGCCCAGTTAAGGGGAATTGACCAGCCTAAAAAGGAAGGAGACCATTTACAAGATGCGGGAAGGTACGGAGTACATTCTGAATTTGGCGGTGACTCTTCGGATATTTATGCAATGACCACTATGTAAATATATAAAAACTTAAAGAAGGAGTATGGAAATGAATAAACTGGTAAATTTTGTACAAGATGGCTGGTATAATTTATTAACAGGAATGGGTGTAGCTGGAAAGGATAAGAGAGAAAACACGACCTTTGGGCAGGCTCCTCGCTTTGACCGGAGCACCTTAACTGAAATTTACAGGGGAGAAGGATTGGGCGCCAGAATCATAAAAATACCGGCCGATGATATGGTTCGCCGGTGGTTTGATATAGTGGGAGACACTGATGGATTTGTAAATATGAAACTGGATGAAATGAGTGCAAAATCAATTACCACTGAGGCTCTATATTGGGACAGGCTCTATGGCGGCGCCATGATTGTAATATTTTTGGATGACGGTCAAAAATTAGATATGCCCGTGAACGAGGCAAATATAAGGGATGTTCTGGGCCTACAGGTTTATGATAGAAATGACTGCACCTGGACCTCATCTGACCTCTATACTGATGAGAGTAAACCAAATTATGGAGATGTAGAATATTACAATATAAATAATATAAGCACTGGCAAAATCTTTAGAGTGCACGACTCTCGACTGATGAAATTTAATGGTGAAATAGTACCAAATCTCACCCGGATTGAAAATCAAGGTTGGGGTGACTCTACTATTCAAAGTGTATACTCCCGCTTAAGAGGTTTGGGTGATAGTTTTGCCGGGGCAGAGGCTATTATAACTGAATTTATTGTAGGTACTTTAACTATTGAAAATTTGCAGGCTCTTATAAGCTCTAAAGAAGGAACTAAAAAGGTTCAGGAAAGACTACACCTCTTGGATTTAAGTAAACATATGCTCAATACCTATTTACTTAATAAGAATGAAAAGTTTGAACGAGTGTCGGCAACAGGTGTAGCTGGAATGTCAGATTTGATTAATCAATTAATTGATGCCTGTGTAGCCGTATGCGGTATTCCACGAGTAAAGTTATTTGGTGAACAATCTAAAGGACTGGGCTCGGAGGCAGCTGGCAATATTAGACTGTATTATGATGAAATATCATCTTTACAAGAAAGAAAGCTACAGCGACCATTTGAAAAATTATCCAAGTACATAATGCTATCCCGGGACGGTTATTTTAATGGAGTGGAACTGGAGGAGTGGTCAGTGAGATTTAAACCACTGTGGCAGCCCACTGAGGAGGAGGTTGCCAAAACCCGTAAAGTTACGGCGGACACCGACAAAATTTACTATGACCTTGGCCTGCCGGGTGAGGTTATTCTTTTAAATAGATTTGGTGGAAATGAGTACTCTTCAGAAACAAAGCTGCCAGAGAATTTAACGGCAGCCTATGAAGATGTCGCCGAGAATAGTAATATGGAAGAGGAGGAAAAGACAGGTGAAAATAACCAATAAATTTACCCAGTTTTTAACTTCCTATGGCTTTAAAGACAAGGCAAGTCTTTCTATACTCAAGAGAAAAAGATTTGCCAGGTTAAAGCCCATACGAAAAAATGAACGGAGTTATGAGGCCGCTCTTTTATCCATAGTAAGAAGTTGGAAGGTGCTATTTTTAAGGGAGGTTGAACCAAAGCTACGTTCACTTATAGCCTCCGCCCAAGCTGCCAGGCCGAGGTCTGATTCTGAGATTATATTAGACTCCTGGACTGATGACTTGGCAGCTCTAATGGCATCCTTTGAAGTTACTCTCAAGGGAGGCTTGGAAAATACTCCAAAAATCGAGTCAGTAGCAAGAAGGACAGCCGAGGGAGTAAATAAGGAGAATATGGGCCAGTGGCAAGAAGCTATGAAATCTATTATGGGAGTGCCTCTGTTTACAAGTGAACCGTGGCTGGCTGGTCATCTTATAAATTTTGTTTCCCTTAATACTAACTTAGTAACGAAGCTGCAGGGTGACCTTAAGGCTGATATTCAGAGCACGATTGAATCGGGTATTGCCCAGGGTAAAAGAGTTGAGACTATTCGGGATGAAATTTTGGGCACTAAATTAGAGAGGGGAGTATTTAACAAAGTAGAGACTCGTGCCACCCTGATTGCCCGTGACCAGGTCAATAAATTAAATGGGCAACTTTCAGAATTAAGGCAGGGTGAAATAGGAGTAGAGTATTATATTTGGCATACTTCCATAGATGAACGAGTGCGTCAAAGTCACAAGGTTATGGAAGGAATGATGTGTCGTTGGGATGACTCAGGGGTGTATTCAACCGACAATGGAAAAACCTGGCAAGACCGTGGAGGCATTGGTGGTGTTGCTTTACATCCCGGGCAAGACTATCAGTGCCGTTGCTGGGCCGAGCCTTATCTTGTGGACCTTATAAATTCACTTATAGGAGAGGAAGGTGAAGAGCCAGCTCCTTTACCGCTGCCAATAGCTCCTTTACCGCCTCCCGTAGTTCCTTTACCGCTTCCGCCTCCTCCCGTAGTTCCTTTTCCTTCTCCCATAATTACCTATGTCCGACGTGGCTTGCCGGTGGCACCTTTTCCAGTAGCTCCTTCCCTTAAAAAATTATACAAGGAGAAAATAGGCCAGTTTTTCAGGATAGTAGAGAAGGATAAAGAGAAAAGAAAAGCATTGCATATTTTGGCAAAAAAATTAGTTGCAGAATTTAAAGCAATTAACTATACTATACCAGTAAAGTTTGAAAGAATAAATTTATTACTTGCAGATAGTAAAACATTGGGAAGAGACATAAGTGCTGACTATACCAGAAGTCTTAAACGAATAAGAATTCTCGACCAGTCATCATTGCAGGATGCTTTTTCTTCTTTACTTCATGAGTATGGGCACTATATCGATGATTCACTTTCAACCATAAGAGGTACATATTTTACCAGCCTTAAAGCATATAAAGATACAGGCTTGAATAAAGCAATCAAAGAAAGTAATAAACATGTACGATTGACCAGGTCATTAGAACATAGAATGAAAAATCCTAATTTTAAAATCAGGGAAGCGAGCACCAAGCACCTTAAATATTTGCTTAGGGAGGAGGAGTTGTTTGCCCGGTCATTTGATCAAGTTACTTTAAGAGAGATTGAGGAAAAGGCCCAGGCTGGTGCTTCTCAAATTTTACATCGGAACGTATATCAAGGTTGGGAGACTACTGATGACCTTGCAAGTGTAAAAACGGCTGTGAATAATTTTTTAAAAGAAAAAGGTTTATTAATAAAGTAAAGGAGGAGACGTGGAAAAAAAAGTCGTTGACATGACCTTGGCTGAATATGTAGAATATGTTGGTAATGACTCTAAAAAAATGAAGCGGGATGAATTTTTTGCAGTTCATGAAAAGGCAGGCATTGCCATTGATATTATAGAGGAGGAGTGGAATTTAATGTTTCCACCAAATGGAGAAGTATTTGTTGACCGGGTAATTGATTAAAACAAGGAGTAAAAATGGAAAAAGTCAAGTCAATAGATAAGACTCCCGGTCTGGAAAAGGTGTTAACAAATAAGACACTTTCTCTTGTGTTAATCAACCTGGCCGAGGTAATTGCTGACAAGCTCCATGATGAACCGTCCTTTACTGGTAAGATAGTGTATACGATAAATTGTCGTAGTGGAGGCATAGGCAATACTGAGGCATTTGTACAGAAACAGATTTATTAATTTTTTATTTACTTTTTAGATTAAATATGGTATATTAATAATAAGCAGAGTTGCTGAAGCTCCTTTATTGTAATATATTGTTGGGTAAAGCCCTGCCGGTGATAAGTGTCGTTATGGCTTTGGCCAGAAAACCAATCCGGCGGGGTTTTTTATTTACTGGAGGGAATATGAAAAAACTATTAAAATCAAAGACATTCTGGACTGGTGTTGCCACTACGGTGGCAGGTGTTGTTTTTTTAATAAAAGGCAATACCCAGGGAGGAGTGGAATTAATAGCAGGTGGACTGGCCATGGTTTTTATTCGTCAGGCAATTACTAAAAAGTAAAGGAGAAAATAATCGATGCCGTATCCCAATTTTCATGCCGCCCGTATAAAGAGTCCAGACTCTTTCAGTAAAATTGTAATGCTGAAAAAATTATCAAATGGTATACAAATATACGGTGGACCTCTCAAGTCGGAACCTGATAGTGATACCACTGCCCAAACATATCGTTTTCCAAAAGACTCCTTTACAGTAGAGGAGGCAAAAAAATGGCTGAAGGAACACGACCTGACTACAATTTTATTTGAGCCCGCCGTTGAAAAAAAAGATGCCGAGGAGGTAAGGGAGGTAACACAGATTGACTTTGCTGGTTATAGAATTGGAAAAGTCAAAAAGACTCCAGAAGGATATATTTACGGGACGGCACCAATTGCCAAGGTTGGAATTTTGAAATATTACCAGGGTGATGGCTCGGTGATAAATGAGCTTGTGCCTGAAGATACTTTATTTGACCAGGAAAGTATGGACTCCCTGAAGTTAAGGCCAATTACAAATCAACATCCAGCCGAAAAAATTATGGATAGCAAAACTGTGAAGAGAAATAAGGTTGGAACTGTTGGAGAGAATTCAACTCGGATTGATGACACCTTGGTGACGACACTTATTGTCACCGATGAGGATGCCATAACCTCAATAGAAAAGGAGGGAAGGAAGGAACTGTCACCCGGTTACACTTGCGAATTATTAATGCGCCCAGGAGTATTTAATGGAATGAAATATGATGCCATTCAATTAAGCAGAAGGTATAATCACCTGGCCATTTGTGATAAGGCCAGGGGAGGTAGTGAATTAAGATTGAATCTTGATTCAGTAGATAATTTGGATGGCTTTACAGTTGATAAGTTTGATATATTGGATAAATCAAAAAATTCATTTAACCGAAAGGAAGGTACTATGCCAACTTTTAAAATTGATGGGATTGAGTATCAGGCAGCCCAGGAAGTTGTTAATTTTATTAATAAGCTCCAGGGTGACAATGCCACGTTGTCCGGTTCTTTAAAGGTAAAGACCGATGAGCTGGATAAAAAGTCCGCTGCCCTTGATGTGGCAAGCGCAAAAATAGTTACGCTTGAGAAACGAGACACTGCAAAAGAAATATCTGATGGTGTAAAGGAAAGACTTTCACTCTTGAAGATTGCCAGTGTCGTAATGGACCAGGCCGAATTCTCAAAAATTGATGACATGTTAAACAAGGATGTAAAGATTGCCATTATAAAGAAAAAGTCACCCGAGGCAAATCTCGATGGAAAATCAGATGTGTACTTGGATGCTCGGTTTGATGGTGTTGTGGAAGGAGTAAAGTTTGACTCATCCGCAATTGGAAGTCAGTTTATTTCTGGCAATTTCAGGCAGTCCGGAGGTGAGCAGGTCGATATAGTAGAGAAGGCCAGACAAGATTCTGAAAAAGCAATAAAAGAAGGATATAAAACACTCGGCGGTTTTGCAAAATAAGCCAGTATTTTTATTCATAATTATTATTACCTTATAATTGTCATATTGTAATTTTAACAAAGGAGAAAATGATGCAGACAGCGTATAATATTAGTCAGGCAGCTGCTCTTCGTGGTATGCTGGCGTATGATACCGAATTCAGGCACGTTGAGTCTAAAATTGCCAAGGAAACTATTGAAGTTGGGCTTGGCGTAGTTAAGGTTGTGGGAGACGATGACCAGGTGAGACTTCCGGCTGCAAATAAAGGAGTACTAACTTTTGACGCAGACCTTGTTTCACTCAATGTTATTAACCTTAAAGTAAACGGCTCTGCCATTGCACCGGTTACTTTTTTGACTGACCACGCTACTACTATGGGCCTTGTTGCCACTGCCATAGCAGCCAAAACCACTTATGTAAGTGGAGCTTCTGTAACGGCAGCCCGGCAAATTACCGTTACTGGGGTTGATAACGTGGATGTTCTCTTAACCGACATAGTTGTAACTCTTGGAGTATCACAGGCAAATGGCTCTTTCGTACAGGGAACTAAAGATGTGCTGTATGGCCTTTCACTTCTCACCCAGGTACTGGAGAGTGGCCTGCCGGGTCAGGATGTTGTGCCGGCCTATGCTGCCAAAGATGTTGCAAATATACTTCGTCGTGGTACTCTTTGGGTATACTCGGAGACTGCTTTCAATCCTGATTCTGATACTCTATACCTTCGTTTCCTGGCAAATGGAGCAGGTAAAGAGCCAGGCCAATTCCTTAATAGCAGTGACTCGGGAAAAGCATTGGCAGTGACGGGTAATTTTGCAGTGAAGTCAATTTTATCCGGTGCTGGAATTATGCAGTTGGAAATAAATCGGCCGGTATAGTTAATAAGGAGCTTAAGTACAAGTTTATAAATAACTAATTATCTATTTTAACAAAGGAGAAAATAATGCCGCTTCCTATTATTGACAAAGTGATAAATCTCGATGCCGACCAAACTATCTTTTTCAAACGGCAATTGGAGATTATTAAGTCACGCACGTATGATGTAAAATATCCCAGTCTTATGGCGACCTCAGTTTTTCCCGTTTCCTCAGATGCTGGGCCGGGAGCTGAGACAATCACGTATGAACAGTTTGACACAACTGGGGTAATGAAATTTATTGCCGACTACGCGGACGACCTTCCACGCTCTGATGTAAAGGGCAAACAGTTCTCTATTATTATTCAGTCACTGGGAGGCTCGTATGGCTGGTCCTTACAAGAAGTAAGGGCGGCTGCTATGGCCAACCGACCTCTTCAGACAATGCGGGCTGCTGCTGCCAGAAGGTCCAATGACCAGTTTGTAAATAAAATTGGCTGGTTTGCAGATGGTACGGCAAAGTGGGCTGGCCTTATGGGATTTTTATTTCATCCCAATATTACAAAGTCAGCGGCCATAACCGGTAACTGGATTGGTGGGGCAGTGTCAACTGACCTTATTATCAAAGACGTAAATACTCTTATTAATAAAATTTCAGACCTCACTAATGGTGTGGAAGTTGCCGACACAGTTTTAATGCCACAGTTGGAATATTCTCACATTGCTACTATTCCACGTTCGGCAACCTCCGATACTACGGTATTGGAATTCTTAAGGAGAGTACACCCGGGAGTAACGTTTGGTGTGATTAATGAGCTTAAGGCTGTTACACCCAATCCGCGCACTGGAACATCAGTTGCAAACTGCATGGTTGCATATCGTCGCAGCCCGGACCATTTACAGTTTGAAATTCCAATTATTTTTGAACAATTTCCGGCACAGGAAAGAAGCATGGCATACGTGGTACCAGTTCATTCACGTAATGCTGGGTTTAATGTCTATTACCCGCTGTCGGCACATATCGTTGACGGCATCTAATGGATAGAGGGGAGCTTGCCCTGGTTTTTGGGGCAAGCTTTCTTTATTTGTAAATTTTATTCAAGGAGGCAAGTAATGAGATTCGTACATTCCAAATTAAGTTTTATAACCAGCATTCAAAACATTAATATTATGCCCGGTATGAACACTCTTTCTGATGCTGAATTTAACCTTATAGCTGACAACCGTATTTTTAAAGAGGAAGTTACAAGTGGAAGGTTATTCATAGGTGGTTCACCTCAAAGTGAGACTTCGTTGGCCATAGATAAGGCCGGAGATATGAAGTCACGCGGATATGAGATTGCAAAAGAAATAGCTTCAATCAATAAGCTGGAAGAAGTAAAAGAAGCTATATTAAAAATAAACGATACTCATATTCTTAAGGCTATTTTAGGGAGCGACGGGAGGAAAGGTGTTCAGGAGGCCGTTGAGGCACGTTTAAGCTCTATAAAAGGACAGGAAGGAGCTGACCTTAAACCGGAGTCAAAAGAAGCTCCAGACGGTGACGGGAGCGACTTTGACGCGGATATTGTAGGAAGTAAGCAGGACATGGAAGGCGGCGACGTTAAAACGGCAATTCCAGCCTTGAAAACTAAAAAGAAAAAGAGGTAGTTATGCCCACTCCTTTAGAATATGTTCAGGCACGAGCACCAGCCTTTGCTTTAAAGGCCAATATAACCACTTTGTTAAGTCAGGCTGAACTTGAGACTGGAGATAATTACTGCGGTTCAGAGGATATGCACAACAAGGCGGTTGCACTTCTTACCTGTCACTGGTTGGCCATGGCAGAACGTGACTTATCCGGCACCGGTCCAAGTGGTACGATAACTTCTGAAAAAGAAGGAGACTTGGCTCGTTCATTTGGGAATATGCTGGGTGAGAATAATAATTCTTTCCTTTCCCAAACATCGTGGGGTTGTGAATTAATTCAACTTCAAAATTCTACCATGATTTTACCAACAAATAGGTTTATATAATGAACAGTGTAAAAGTAATTGACCATGGTTGGGAACGAATTATGAGTGAAGTAGCTCTTATGGATAAGAGTTATACGAAAGTGGGCTTTCCACTGGGAGTTGAATTGGGCAGGGCCAGTAAAAAGAAGGTGACCCAGTTTGCCGGTAAGGAAAAATATTCAGGCATAAGTGAGGTAGCAAGCGTGGCAATGTTTCATGAATTTGGAACAAAGCAAACGGTGACTCCAAAACAAGCTGGATATTTGGGTGCTATGGGCTTACATGTAAAGCCGGGAAAAACCCTGGTCACACCTGCCAGGCCGTTTATGTCGACGTCGTTTGATGAAGCACAATCTGACCTCAATATTTTAAGAAATAAATTATATATTGCAATAGTAAAGGGCAAAACTACGACAATCCTTGCCTTAAAAATAATGGGTGAATTTATGACAGCAAGAACGAAGAAAAAAATAAAAGAAATAAAGAGCCCACCACTTCATCCATTTACAATTGCCAATAAAAAGTCAAGTAAACCATTAATTGACACGGGCCAAATGATTAATAGTGTTAATCACGTTGAGGTATTAAGCCGGCATGGTTCAATTGGAAAAGTTACCGGAAGGAGCTTTATTTAAAATGGGCCTTATTCCAAGAACAACTTTAATTGGCTATGAAATAACCGGAGGAGCTTTTGTATATGGAAAGTGGTCTGAAGGTACTGAGGCCATGTTTACTTTTCAGGCCAGTGTACAACCTCTTCGAGCTCGTGAGATGGAAATGTTGCCAGAGGCAAGAAGAAATGGTGCTTCATATCGACTTTACACAAATAGATTAATGAGAACGGTGGAGCAGGATGGCCAAAATCCAGACCTCGTTGAAATAGAGGAGGAAAAGTATGAAGTATATTCCAGGTCAAGTTGGAAAAATAATATTATACCTCACTATAAATACGTGGTGATAAAATTGGATATTGCAGAAAAGATTGAGCCGGAAATAAATATTGTGCCATATGTGGATGTTCATTATTCAATGTTAAGACAATTAATTCCAACTATAACTGGTGGACATGGCGGTTCGCCAGCACCTTAAAGGAGACATTATGGGATTTATATATTATGAGCGAGGTAGAATGGCAATTGCTCATGCTTCTTATGAGGAGGCTGTGACTGTAAAAATTGGCCCATTTATAAGCTCTACTGACGGCAAGACAGTTCTTTCAAGTTTGACACAGGAAGTTATTTTGGCAGGTACAAAGATTTGTGTAAATGAGGGAACAAAAAAAGCCCTGTCAACAGGTGCTGTTGTGTCAAGTGACGGTGATGGCTGGTATAATGTTACTATTCCAGCCGTTGATTTAATACCGCAAGGTACTTTACTAATAAGGACAGTACTGGCTGGAGCTTTGCAGGTTTATAGAATATTTGAAATAAGCCAAATAAAGCTGGATGATGGTCCTTAAGAGAGGTATTTTTTATGATGGACTTTGTTCTCATAGATAAAGCATTTTATGACTGGGCTGTTGCCATTACCAAACGACAGGTGATATGGTTAAATGAGAATGCTCCCATGCCAGCATTGCCCTATTTAACTTTGCATCGTTTGCCCTTAATTCCAATAGGGCATGACTTTTACTCTCCTGTAAATGAGGAAGGAAAGGCAAAGCTTGGTGGTATCAGGGGTTTAACTTTACAAGTGAATAGTTACGGTAGTAATGCAGCAGGTATGTTGGAATTAATAAGCTCATCGTTTTGGATTGATGAATACCGGTCAATTTTAAGTGCAGAAGGAATATCATTTTTAAATCGTTTTGCAATAAATGATTTGAGCGGCTTATTAGACACCAGGTATGAGGAAAGAGCACAGGCTGATTATTCCTTCTTAATAGGCAGAGAGTCAGCCAGCGTGGCTCAAATTGACGTTGGTATCATAAAGGATGTGGAAGGAGAAGGAACTATAAAAACTTATGACAAAAGTACAATAAGAGAAACTGATTTTGAAATAGTAACTAATATTTAAAGGAGTAATCATGCTTTATTATATGGACCTGACTCTTGTTGATAGTGGGCATACTGGTAGTGAATTAAATCCCTGGAGTTATGCTGACTATCTTGCTGCCCGTGAAGAAATACTTGTCACCGGCGATACTGTAAAGATAAAAGGTATAGGAACGAAAACAGAACGTCCACAAGTTGATGAATTTTCAAAGTGGATAATATGGGACAAGTGGGGAACAGAGCCATGGCGTTTGGCTCTTACTATACCGGAAGAAGGTTCATATGGTTCAACCATTGGCATTATAATGAAAAATGGTATCCTTTACAATTTGGGAGATGTGGGTGGAGATTTTCACATCGGAGTAAATGAAGCTGTTCCTGAAAGTGTTGCTGGTCAAGAAATGGTGAATATGTTTATTATGCACAAACCTTCAACAGCGGATAATTTGGCAATACATAAGGACAGGGCAATAAATTTTAAAGGTTGTTTTTTTGGTTCAACTTATGCTATTGATTTATGTGTGCCAGCTCCTTCATATTATGACTGCATCTTTGCAGGCAACCTTATAAATGGTGATAGTAATTTCGTTACATATAATTGTGCATTTACGGGAGAGGAACCAGAATTTGGTGTCCACACTCTTCCACAGTGGGAGATGTTAATGGGCACTGTTCCACTATATGATGCCCCAAAAGAATTTTTTGATAAGTCTGTTTTATTTCCAAATATCTCAACTCCACCTGAACCTGGGTATGGAGCACCAGATTATGTTGGTTATGACACAGACCCATGGGGTAATAAACGAACTGGAATTGGATGTGCTTTTTATAAACCAAATGAACCAAAGGAGAGTACTATGAGTAAACTTGATAACATTGTGAAGGTAGTGATTACCCGGCAAACACAACCTGTTGGTCGGGACAGTTTTGACCTGATTCTTGTGCTGGGTGAAAATTATACTTTTACTGAAAGGTATAAATTATACAGCACCGACAATCTTGCTGAACTGGCAGCAGATTTGGCTGGCGGGACGAGTGACCCGGAATATTTGGCTGCTGTTGCAATAGCTTCTCAAAACCCAAGGCCAAATAAATTCGCAGGTGGAAGAGTTGACGATGGTGACTCTGACTGGGGTGATGCTCTGGATAATATCGTTGTAGAGAATAGTAAATTTTATGGAGTTATTGCAGCAACTCGAACGGTGGCAGACCAGGAGGATGTTTGTGACTGGGTGAATGCAAATAAACGGGCTGGATTTTTTGCCAGTGCTGGAACGGATGTGGGAGCTGGGGTGATAGACATAATTGACCAAACCGTTGGAGCTGATGCCACTTCAATAGCTCATCATATAAAGAGCAATGCCCTTGACCGTTGTGTTGCAGTATTTCATGCAGAAGCGGCTGATGACTATGTTGATGCTGGTTTACTTGCGGCATTATTAGTTCAGCGGCCTGGTACCTATACGCCCATGTTTACAACTGTTATTGGCTCTTCCGTAGATAACCTTACTGCTACACAGCAGGCCAATGCTTTTGATAAAAAATGTTCAACCTATGAGGAGGTTGGAGAGGTAAATATAATTCAAGAAGGTTGGGTTGGAACGGGTGAATTTATTGACCTTATAATCTGGGTTGATTGGCTCAAAAGTCAGATACAGACAAATGTATATTCTCTACTTGTAAATGAACCTAAAGTGCCATATACTAATGAAGGTATCGCCTCAGTTGAATCAAGGGTAAAACAGGTGCTTAAAATAGAGCAGGACAACGGGGCCATTTCACCTGATTCCTTTGATGAAAATAAGTTAAGGACAGGTGGTTGGATAACTTCAGTACCAGAAGTGTCCACAGTACTACAAGCTGATAAGTTGGCCAGAGTATTGAAGGATGTGAAATTCACAGCTTTTTATGCCAACCCAATTCATCATATCGAAATTACCGGTATCATAAAAATATAGGCTATATATTTTAAAAATTAACTGTAAAAATTAATAATAAAAAAGGAGAATAAATATGCCAGCTCCAGTAACATACGACCCGACAAAGGTTGTCATCATAGTTGGAGGTGCCATTATGGGTGGGTTTGCTGACGGCACCTTTGTGGCTGTTGAATATGAAAATGATTTCTTTACAAAAGTAACCGGGGCAGACAAGCAAACGACCCGGGTAAAGCAAAACGACTTTTCTGGAAACATAACTTTGACACTTGCACAATCCAGTCCGTCAAACGATGTGTTAAGTGCCTTTGTAGTTTTAGATAAAACTACAAACAAGGGAATAGTACCAGTGTTAATAAAAGATTTATCCGGCACTACACTGGTGTCATCGGCCTATGCTTGGGTGAGAAAACCACCAGCCCTTGAATTCAGTAAGGAAGTATCAAACCGGGAATGGATATTAGATTGTGCAGAGCTTGATGTCGTTGTTGGAGGTGAATTCCCATTTTCAATTTAACTTTATAACGTCTTTACTTTAGGAGGCAAGCGTTATGGCTATTAAAAACTATTCTGTTGTATTAAATGATTCTGAAGGAAAAGAGGTGCCCATTGAAATAAGTACCTTTCCAGGTAGATTGGGCACCAAACTTGCTTCAAAATTATTAAGAATTGCCAGCTCATTTGTTAAGGCACTCCCAAGCGATTCCTCTGATTCATTGTTGGATAAAGCCGTAAATTTTGAGGCACTGTCAAAAGCCCTGGTTGAAAATCTTGAGGAAAGTAAGGTATTAAGTATTATTCAGGAGCTTTTAACTTATACCCGGGTTGCTGGCCAAGAAGTTGCAAAAGGCGAAATATTTGACCTCGTTTTTTCAGGTGAGTATGGTCTATTAATGGGTGTACTTAAGTTTGTGCTGGAAAAGAATTTTAAATCTTTTTTTTCCGAGAGTGCTATTGGAAAAATCCTGGCACGCGTTCAAGAAGCACTCAAGACAAAAAAATAAGCAAGATTCTGGATGAAATAAAAGAGGAACTTGCTGATGAATGGTTTGCTTGGAGACTTTACTTGGCGGGAAAGGCAAGTTTAAGGGAGCTTGACCAGGTTTATGACGTTGATGATGTTATAAAGGCAAACACAGTACTGGATATTGAAGAAGCTATAAAAGAAGTATTGGAGAAAAAGCTATGATAACACAGGCAATTATCTCAGGTATAATAGTGGCGTTATTCAGTGTACTAATTACCTTTTTAATTACCTCTACAAATAATAAGGAGCTTTACCGAAAAGTAATTAGTGAAAAAATTATTGAGGCTCTTTTAATTCATCGTCAAATTGACCATGAATCAAAATCAGTTATATTGGCAATTACTGAACATGCCGAGGGGTGTGAGTCAAGAAACAGCATGGCTGAAGTAAAGGAAACTGTACTCATAATAAAGTTGGCAGTTCACTATCTCGTACGTAAGGCTGGAGGCAATCCGGCAGACTTGGGGTTGAATATATGATAGTAAGGGAGCTTGTAAATTTAATCGGATTTAAAATAAATCAGGGCCAACTCAGAGCAGCCGAGCAGTCTGTTGTTAATTTAAAAAATGGAATGCAGAAAATGGGTTTGCTTGGGAGTGCTCTTATTACTGCACCATTTGTTGGACTCACTTCTTGGCTCGTAAAGAGTATGTCTTTATTTGAGGGATTAAATGTGTCATTTGAAACAATGCTTGGGTCAGCCGAGGCATCCAAAAAATTAGTCACTGACATGCTTGAATTTGCCGCCAAGACTCCTTTTGAGATTGTTGAAATTGGCCCAGCTGTAAAGCAGTTACTTGCCATGGGCTCATCTGCAGACGAGGTACTGGATGAATTAAAAATGTTGGGAGATGTGGCAGCTGGTCTGGGTGTTCCAATCACTCGGCTTGGCCTTAACTTTGGACAAGTAAGGTCACAGACAAAATTAACTGGTCGAGAACTACGTGACTTTGCCATTGCTGGTGTTCCTCTTTTGGAAGAGTTGGCAAAAATGATGGGAGTGAGTAAAGAAGTAATCATGGAAATGACCTCAAAAGGCCAGATAAAATTTGAGCAAGTAAAGGAGGCATTTCGGAGAATGAGTACTGGCAGTGGAAGGTTTGCCAATTTAATGATAAAAAAGTCAAAAACACTGGGAGGA
>Ga0315294_10002994_pt1 | contig 18350 bp, 14 predicted proteins | sample YL17G13_40_MG_FD_203626 | JGI IMG/M metagenome (GOLD analysis project Ga0315294, IMG submission 203626) | Sediment microbial communities from Yellowstone Lake, YNP, Wyoming, USA - YL17G13_40 | ecosystem: Environmental > Aquatic > Freshwater > Lake > Sediment | place: USA: Wyoming | collected...
CGTTCACCGGCCTCGACCAGGTGCGCCCGTCGTCAGTGGAGCGGCAGGCAAAGGCCTGGCAGTGCAAAGACCCCCAGGTGAGAATGGTAAGATCGGGGTCCTCCAGACGGTATTTGCCGTAGCAAAACAGAACCATCGAACCGTCCGCCAGATCTACGAAGCCCTGTGGCCCCACGTGAAGCGATTCCACCTTCGGCGGCACCGGGCCAATGCCCGCAGGAGCCGGCTCCGACCAGGTGCGAGTGCCGTCCTTGGACTCGGCCGTCAGGTATCCCTCCCCTTGACGGAAGAGACAGATGAGCCTCCCGTTTGGGGTGAGGTGGAGTCGAGCGGGAGACCAAACGTCCTCCACGCGTGCAACGTGCAGCACCTCCGGCTTCGACCAGGAGTGCCCGCCGTTGTAAGAGCGGGTCAGAAGCGGGGTGGACGCCCCCTCGTAGGCCCTCTCCTGCACGCTGTAATTCAGCAACAACTCGCCGCCGGGAAGGCGAAGCAGATCGGTCGGCTTCTGCCACAGTCCGTATTCCGTGTCAGGGCAGGGGTGAAACCAGTTGGTCCGCTGCCGGACCTGTTCATTCCAGGGCGACGATGCGGTCGGCTCTCCCCGCACAACCACGTTGCGCAGGCTGGCATCGCCCACCGAATAGACCCCTATCCGTCCCGGGTCGGCGAAGGTGTTGTCCCGCGCCTCGAAGTGGCCGTTGTCCCCGATCTCTACGGAGATCTTGCCCCCCCTCAGAGTCAGTTTCGCCGGGAGCCAAAGGCCTTTGTTGCTAGGGACCCGCCGGACCATCTCCAGTTTTATCAACCTTAAGTAGCCGCTTTCGTCCATTTTGGAGAAGGCGACCCAGAAGTGCTGGGCTCTGCTGGCCTGCCCGCAGTTGGGGAAGTGAAGCAGATAGAAGTGCGACTCGTCGCGGGCGCGCAGGATAACCCCGATGTCCGAGTGCGCCGTCAGCCGGAACTCAAAGCGCACCGTCACGTTCTTGCAGGCGAGCCGCCGGTTGAAGGCGTAATGGTGCCCCTGGAGGCCGCAGCCGTCAGAACGGCGGAGTCCCTCCGGCACCGCCATCTCTCCGCCTTCGCCGTCCTCCCAGGCTCCGTTGACGAAATGCCAGTCTCTCCCGTCTCCGATGCGCAAAGTATTCGATACCATCTCCAGGCTCCCTTCGTTGCCGAAACAGATACCAAATGGCCCATCTGCCGGTCAATTCGCGGTTTATTGCCCTCCCTGGGTTGGGCAGAAGGACATTGACGCTCCAATGTGATATAGTAACAGGAGTGAACTGACCGATCAGCTCAGAAAGAGGGGTGCTCAACTTGAAATCGGTAATTCCGGTTGAAGCCCTCGGCAAGCGGAGATGAGCACAGAGCAGAGCAATGACGGCATTCCTTAGTCCTTACTTTGACGCTAGCCATTTCCTCCGTCCCCTGCTCTTTTTCTCGTTTGCGCTCGTGGGGCAAGCCCTGCACCGACATGTCATTTCCCAGCCGCCCGGGCTGAAACTCCTTCTCATCGGGGACAATCCCAGGGAGATTCGACTCATACGGAAACTGCTGGGCAAGATGAAGGAGGTCCCCTTCGCTCTCGAATGTGCCGATGGGCTTTCGACGGGGCTGCAGCGCCTTGCCCAGGGCGGGATTGACTTGGTGTTGCTTGGCCGCGCTGTGCTGGACAGGCAAGGCGCCGAAACCTTTATCAAGGTGCAGGCCACAGCGCCGGAGGCGCCGATAGTGGTGCTGGCCGGCCTCGACGATGCGAAGCCCGCCGGCAAGGTGTCCCGTCAAGGCTCGCAGGAATCCCCTTCCGACGAACAGGCGACGCAACGTGAGATTGTTTCGCGCGTGCTTCGCCACGCTGCTGAACGGAGGCAGACGGAGGAGATGCTGAGGGAAGAGCGAGATACGCTGGAAATGGTTACGGAAGGGATGGGAGCCGGCCTCGCCGTGATCTCGAAGGACTACCGAACGCTTTGGGCGAATCGGGTTCTCAAGCAACTCTGCGGCGACGACATTGAGGGCAAGACCTGCTACCTGACCTACAACCAGCGGCCGGAAGTATGCCCCAACTGCGGCGTCCGAGAGGTTTTCGAGACCGGGAAGAGCTTAGTCGTGCACGAGCAGGTCGGCAAGGACGCCGCTGGCAATACGATATGGTCACAGATTGCCGCCAGCCCAATCATGGACAAAGACAGGAATATCACCTCCGTCCTCGAGTTGGTCGTGCCCATCACCGAGCGAAAGAAGGCGGAGGACGAACTCCGGCAAAGCGAGGCCAGATATAGACAACTCGCTGATTCGCTGCCGGAAATCGTCTTCGAGACCGATGAAGAAGGCACCCTCACCTACGCAAACCACAAGGCCCTCCAGACCTTCGGTTACACCGCGCAGGACCTCGAAACAGGATTTCACATCCTCCAGGCAGTGCATCCCGAGGATAGGGAGAAGGCCCAGGACCTTTTCCGCCGGAGAATGCTTGGGGAGGAACTCGGAGTTATCGAATTCATAGCAAAAAGGAAGGATGGCACAGGGTTTCCCGCTGCCCTGCATACCGGACTCGTTGTTCGTGATGGAAAGCCTGTCGGCATGAGAGGGATTGTAACGGACATGACCGAGCGCAGACGCGCCGAGGAGGCGCTGCGGGAGAGCGAGGAAAGATTTCGCAAGATGTTTGAGGAAGGCCCCATCGGCATGGGCATCACCGATGCGGACTACAGATTCATCAGGGTCAACCAGGCTTTCTGCCGGATGCTCGGCTATGACGAGCAGGAACTGATTGGGCGGAGCCCCCTTGACATCACCGATCCGGAAGACCGCGAGACGGATGCGGAAAACGCAAGCGGATTACGGGCTGGCGATGTCTCAAGTTACCATTCTGAGAAGCGCTACATCGCAAAGGACAAACGGACCGTCTGGGCCAATCTGACCGCTTCCCTCCTGCGGAACCCAGAGGGCAAGCCCCAATACTTTCTGGGTATCGTGGAGAACATCACTGAGCGCAGACGGGCGGAGGAATCTCTGCGCCGCAGCGAGAGAACGAACAGAAGCCTGGTTGACAACCTGCCGCAGAAGATATTCCTGAAGGACACCAACTCGGTTTACGTTGGGTGCAACAGCAACTACGGGCAGGACCTGGGGATAGGCGCGGAAGAGATCGTCGGCAAGACCGATTATGACTTCTATCCAAGGGAACTGGCCGAGAAATACAGAAGGGACGACCGCAGGATAATGGACCTCGGCCATGCGGAGGAGATCGACGAGGCATACATCGAGCGCGGACAGGAAAGGCTAGTTCACACCGTCAAGACACCCGTAAGGGATGACGGCGGCAACACTATCGGCATACTGGGAATCTTCTGGGACATCACCGAGCACACACGGGCGGAGCAGGCCCTCCAGGAAAGCGAAGAGAGGTTCCGCAACATCTTCGAAGAAGGCCCCGTCGGGATGGGCATCACTGACATGGATTCCAGAATTATCAGGGTCAACCAAGCCTTTTGCCAGATGCTCGGCTATGACGAGCAGGAACTGATCGGGCGGAGCCCCCTTGAGATCACCTATCCGGAAGACCTGGAGACCAGTTCAGAACACGTGCAGAGATTGCTGGCTGGCGAGGTCTCAAGTTACCAGATTGAGAAACGCTACTTGACAAAGGACAAGCGGGCCGTCTGGGTCAATTTGACCTCTTCCATCCTACGGGACCAGAGGGGGGAACCGCAATACGTCCTTGGTATCCTGGAGAATATCAACGAGCGAAAGCAGGCCGAGGAGAAGGTTCACTGCTACGAGCAGAAACTGCGCGCCATCGCCCTTGAATTGACCCTGACCCAAGAGCAGGAGCGACGCCGCCTGGCAGTGGAGTTGCACGACCATCTCAGCCAGGACCTGGTAGTCTCCCACATGAAGTTGCAGGCGCTGCAACAACTGGCATCTTCCACCGGGCTGGCCGAACCCCTTGATGACATTTCCCAGCGCATCGAGCGTTTAATCCAACTCACCTCCGAATTCACCTTCCAATTAAGCCCGCCGGTGCTCTACGAATTGGGGTTTGAAGCGGCCGTGGAATGGCTGGCTGAACGGTTCCAGGAGCAACATGGCATCGCCGTTACCGTCGAACGCACGGGCGAGCACCCGCCACTGGATACCGAAATGAGCATCTTGCTCTTCAGGGTGACCCAGGAGTTGCTCATGAACGTGGTGAAGCATGCGAGCGCCCACCACGCCACAGTCCTCATTGGCGGGACCAAGGAGGACATCCGGATTGAGGTGGCCGACGACGGCGTGGGAGTGGATTGCTCCCAGCCGGCCTGTTCTCAGATAGGGGGCTTTGGCCTCTTCAGCGTTCAAGAGCGCCTGAGGTACTTCAATGGCCAGTTCGAGATTGAGTCAGCGCCAGGCCGGGGCACTCGCGTGAGCCTGGTCGTGCCGGCCCAGGGCAGGCCCCGACGGAGGAAAAGGCATGAGCACACGAGTAGTTCTGGCCGAAGATCACCAAATGGTTCGTGAGGGGCTTCGGTCCCTGCTGGAGCACCAGGATGGGATCGAGGTGGTCGGTGAGGCGACCGACGGGAGGGCAGCAGTTTGCCTCGTCCGCCAGGTATCTCCAACGGTAGTGGTCATGGACGTTAGCATGCCTGGCTTGAACGGTGTTGAAGCCACCCGTCAGATAGTGGCTGAGATGCCAGGCGTCAAGGTGATTGGCCTCTCCATTCACGCCGACAAGCGTTTCATAGTAGAGATGCTGAAGGCAGGAGCCAGCGGCTACCTGCTCAAGGCGAGCGCGTTCGACGAACTGGTGGGAGCGATTTCCGCGGTCGTTGCCGGGCAGGTGTATCTCAGCCCACGGATTACTGCTCTGGTTGTTGATACCTGCATCGGGACCGAGACCGAGCAAGATACGTCACCGTTCTTGCTGCTTACCCCCCGCGAACGCGAAGTCCTGCAACTCCTCGCCGAGGGCAAACATGCCAAGGAAATCGCCAGGCTGTTTCAGATCACTCGCAAGACCGTGGACACCCACCGTCAGAACATAATGAACAAGTTACGGCTCGACTCGCTGGCTGATCTCATCAAGTATGCTGTCAAGGAGGGGTTAATCTCCCTCGACGCTTGATCTGGCATTTTGCCCGGATATTCCTTGCTCGGCTACCCCCGGCAGTCTCCTCACAGTCTCCCTGTAGGCATTTTGGAACCCCAAAGTAGGCATTTTCCCTATTCGGAATTGCAACTTTTTGTCGCAGCGGGGACTATAATGGTCATTGTTGCTCTGCCTTGTGGCGGTCTTCTCCTGTGCCACCGGCACCGGAGCAGCCCTGGGCGAGGCGCCCGTTGGCGGCACAGCCTTCTGGGAGCAGGCTGTGATTTTGCCGACGGGACTACTGCTGGGGAACGGCGCGGCCGCTGGTGGCCTTCTGCCCCTTGTCACGAGTCCGCGCCGTCCCCGCTTGACAGCGTGGGCAGAAGAAGGTGCTCCTCCCCCCCAACTTCATCTTCACGATTGCCTCCCCGCAACGAGAACAAGGCCTGCCTTCCCTGCCGTATGCCTTCATTCGGTTCTGGTAACTCCCCGGCCCCCCGTCAGGCTTCAGGTAGTCCGAGATGCTCGAACCCTCCGCCTCTGTCGCCTCCTTCAAGACCTCCTGGGTTGCCTCCGCCAATCTACGCCATTCCTTCGTATTGAGGCTCTGCGGCAGCCGGGCTGGATGAATCCCGCTGCAAAACAGAATCTCGTTGGCGTATATGTTTCCGATTCCCGCCACCCTTGTCTGATCGAGCAGGGTTGCCTTGAGGGGGGTCTTTGTCTTGCCGAGCACCCGCCTTAGTTCCTGCCAGGTGAACTCCGCCGCCAGCGGCTCAATCCCCAGCCTTCCCAGATTTTCCTCCTCCTCGACCAAGTTTTTCGGCAGCGCCCTTGCCCTTCCGAAGCCACGCGGATCCTGGAATACCAACCCGCCGCCGTCCTCCCAGTGAAAGATGACCCGGTCATGGGGACTTGCTTTCTCCTCCCCACCCTGGCAGATCAACCTGCCGGTCATACCCAGTCGAAAGATGATCGAGATCCCGGCGCTGAGATCGAGGATGACGGCCTTCCCTCTCCTCCTGACCGAGGCAACCTTCCTTCCCTCGACCAGTCGGCAAAAGTCAGTTACACCCTGTCCTCCCACGGTATTCGGTCGAGTAACCTCCACCCGTTTGATGACCTTCCCCAACGCCAGGGCTGCAAGGCCTCGTTTGATCGTCTCTGCCTCCGGCAGTTCAGGCATGTTGTCTTAACTCCCTGTCCAGCAACCGGATTGTGCAAGAACCCACAGTTTTGCGCAACCTTTGGCATGGTCGGCGGTTTGTGGTATGCTGCCAGAAACTAGCTGCCGGCGGGAATAAATCCCGCCCCTACAGGGTGAGGAGAGGCAATGTAGAGGAGTCCGCCGCGGCGGACGTCCCTGCGGCAAGGGCGAGAACTGAGACCCCGAGAGATAGGTAGGAGAAGAAGACTCATGAAGACAATAGCAGTGATCCCCGCTGATGGAGTGGGGCCTGAGGTTGTCCGGGAAGGGCTGAAAGTCCTCCAGGCTGCCTCTCAGAAGACCGGTTTCAAATACGAGACCCACAATTACGACTTCAGCGGGGAGAGATACCTTCGGACCGGCGAAACCGTCCCCGATTCGGCCCTGGAAGAGCTGCGGGGCTACGACGCCATTTACCTGGGCGCCGTGGGCCATCCGGACGTCAAGCCGGGCATACTCGAGCACGGCATCCTGCTCAAGATTCGTTTTGCCTTCGACCAATACATAAACCTTCGACCGGTGAAGCTCTATCCAGGGGTTTGGACGCCGCTGAAAGACAAGGGGCCGGAGGACATTGACTTCGTAGTCGTCAGGGAGAACACCGAGTGCCTCTACGTCGGCATCGGCGGGACGATGAAGGAGGGCACTCCGGACGAGGTGGCGACGCAACTGGCCATCTACACCCGAAAGGGAACCGAGAGGGCCATCCGCTACGCCTTCGAACTTACCCGAAAGCGTAACAAGGATAAGAAACTGACCCTGGTGGACAAGTCCAACGTTTTAACCTACGGACATGGCCTCTGGCAGAGGGTCTTTCACGAAGTGGCAAAGGAATATCCGGATATCACGCCGGATACGGCCTACGTGGACGCCACCTGCATGTGGATGGTTAAGAATCCGGAGTGGTTCGACGTCATGGTCACCTGCAACATGTTCGGCGACATAATCACCGATTTAGGGGCGATGATCCAGGGCGGATTGGGAGTGGCCGCCTCGGGCAACATCAATCCCAAGGGCGTCTCCATGTTCGAGCCCATCCACGGCTCGGCCCCCCGCCATGCCGGCAAGAATACCATCAACCCACTGGCAGCCATCTCCGCCGCGCAGATGATGGCGGAATACCTGGGCGAAAAGCAGACGGCAGACCTGATTGAGAAGGCGATGACCGAGGTTCTCGCCTCCGGCAGAATCCCCGACCTATCCACCAGGAGCGGCCTCAAGACCACCGAAATCGGCGACATGATAGCCCAGAAGGTGGCGGATTTGTAGAGGCTGCAGGGGCTCAAAGATTTGAGGAACTACCTCAGCTCTTCGTTGCGGACTACAATTGCGATTAACCGTATGAGGATACTTCGCTTCTTCCTGCTCTCCCTGCTCCTCCTGGCCCTGGGGGGAGGGTGCTCCTGCGGCCAGGAGGCCGCGGCCCCGGAAAGGCAATTCGATGGCCAGGCCGCCTACCTCATTCTGAAAGATCAGGTGGCCTTTGGCCCCAGGAACCCTGGCTCGGGCGGCCACGCCGCCTGCCAGGAATACCTCTTCAGCGCCCTTCAGGCGAGTTGCGCCCAGGCGGAAACCCAGCCGTTCGTTCACACTTCCGGCGGCCAGGATTATCAGATGGCCAACCTCATCGGCGTCCTCAACCCGGGGGGCGGCGACCGCATCCTTATTGCTGCCCATTGGGATACCAGGCCTTACGCTAACGAGGACCCTGATCCGGCCAACAGGAACACTCCCATCCCCGGCGCCAACGACGGCGCCAGCGGGGTGGCTGTGCTGCTTCAGTTGGCCGTGCAGCTCTCGAAGGTGCAGTTGCCTTACGAAGTTGTCATCATCCTCTTCGACGGAGAAGATTTCGGCAAGACTCTGGACGAATACTTCCTGGGCTCGAAGTATTTTGCGGCCAACCTGGGGGACTATGCCCCGAAGAGAGCGATTTTGCTGGATATGGTGGGCGACTCGGATCTCGGCCTCCCCAAGGAGGTGAATTCCGTGGCATCCGACCCGGCGCTGGTGGACTTGATTTGGCAAGAGGGAAGCGCGCTCGGCTTCCCCCAGTACCGTCACGAACTCGGGCTTGCCATTGAGGACGACCATATTCCGCTCATTGAGGCCGGCATTCCCTCGGTTGATGTCATAGATTTCACCTATCCCTACTGGCATACCTTGGCCGACACTCCGGACAAATGCAGCCCCGACTCCCTCCTCGCCGTCGGGGAGGTGCTCTATCATTTGATCACCGAGGGCAAACTGTGAGCGACCATAACCTCGACCTCCTCTGCTCACGGCTCCAAGAGACCACCGGACATCCGGTTCTTCGCAACGAGCCGATGAGTAACCATACCACCTTCGGCATTGGCGGGCCGGCGGAGGCGCTGTTCATATCCGCCGAGGCGGACGAACTATTGCTCGCCCTCAAAGCAGCCAGGCAGATGGGAATCCCGGTAACCGTGGCGGGCAACGGAAGCAACCTGCTGGGGCGCCCCGCGGGGGTGGCGGGCCTGGGGCGCGGCGTGGCGGGGGCGGGCACGGTTACCAGAAAGGAGGACTGCCTGGAGGCGGGGGCTGGCGTGGCCGTGGCGGAGGCGTGCCGATTCGCGCGCCGGGAAGGGTTGGGGGGACTGGATTTCCTGGCTGGCATTCCGGGAACCCTGGGAGGGGCAATCTGTATGAACGCCGGTGCCTTCGGACGCCGCATCGGCGAATTCGTCCTTTGGGTGGAGGCATTCTCGATGGAGGGCGAAAAGCGAGTTTTCCTGCCGCAGGAGATGGAATTTCAGAACAGAGGTTCCCGCTTTTCCAGGGGCGACTGGGTTATCTCCCGGGTGGCGCTCCGCTTGAAGCCGGAGAAAACCTCTTCCATTCGCTCGAAGATGCGCGGGTGGCTGGGCCGAAGGAAGGAGTCGCTTCCCGAATCGAGCCATTGTGCCGGCTGCGTTTTCAAGAACCCGCCATCGTGCCCGGCCGGCAAGCTTCTTCAGGAGGCAGGTTGTAAGGGGCTGCGCAGGGGAGGAGCCGTCATCTCCGACAAACATGCCAACGTCATCATCAACGCGGGTGGCGCCACCTGCCGGGATGTGCTTGCGCTTATGACAATGGCCAGGGAAAGGGTCTACCAATCCGCCGGGGTCGTCTTGGAGCCTGAGGTGGTCATCATCGGGAAATCGCTTCCGGAGCCTTTATTCCCGCCCCTGGAGGGAGAGAGGCGGCTTTGAAAAGGGACAAGACGAAGGCCCTGGTGATCGGCTCTCAGGGGATGTTGGGCACGGATTTGGTGGCGGCCCTCCATGAGGAGATGAGGTTCGAGGTCACCGGCGTAGACCAGCAGGAGGTGGACATAGTTGATACGAGCGCGGTCTTCGAAACCCTCGCCCGCATCGCTCCTCAGATCGTCTACCACTGTGCAGCATACACCGACGTGGACGGCTCTGAGTTGAGGAAGGATCTGGCCTTCAAGGTGAACGGACTGGGAACCTGGAACGTTGCCGCCGCCTGCGCCTCCCTCGACACCATCCTGGTCTATATCTCCACTGACTACGTGTTCGACGGCACCAAGGGCGAACCCTATCTGGAGACCGACCAGCCCAATCCTTTGAGCGTGTATGGAAAGTCGAAACTGGAGGGTGAAAACCGCATCCGCGAACTTCTCCGTCGTTTTCTCATCGTTCGCACCTCCGGTCTCTATGGCAAGAACGGCCGCAACTTCGTAACGGCCATCCTGAAGGCTGCCCGGGAGAAACCGGCCCTCGAGGTGGTGGACGACCAGGTCTGCTCCACCACCTACACCAAGGATCTGGCGAAAGCGCTGGTCGAAATCGCCGACACGCCCCTCTTCGGCACTTATCACCTCACCAATGCGGGAGAGTCCACCTGGTATGAGTTCGCTAAGGTGGTGCTTGGCAAGAGCGGGGTGAACACCCCCGTTAGACCTGTTACAAGCGCCGATTGGGGGGCTGCCGCTCCCCGTCCTGCCTTTTCCGTGCTTGCCAACCACGCCTGGAAGATGCAGGGAAGGAGGCCGCTGCGCCCCTTCACCTCCGCCCTGGATGACTACCTGCGGGAGATGGGACAGGCCGGGAGATAGTTTCGAGCTCGTCCACCGAATTCGCCGCGGCGAATTAGCGGGGAAATAGGGGACAGTAACCTCTGCGAAGAAGGCAGAGCAAGCTGTTCCACTGGCGGGGGAAACAGGTTGCTGTCCCCTATTTCCCCACCGCCCACCTATCGCTCTTTGCTCTTTCTGGAAACTGTCTTACTCGAAACTATCTTTCTCTAATTCTCGGTTTGCGTCGCTCTTCTTGCCCTGCTAGTCCGATTCTGGTAAGATGAACCATGGAGGCAGAAGTTGAAACAAACCTTTCAGCCCAAAGTAAAACATCGAAGTGGAGTTCATGGTTTTCGCGCCCGGATGAGCAGTCCGGGCGGCAGGAATGTGCTAAAGAGACGGCGGCAGAAGCAGAGGCGGAGACTTACTTGGTAGGCGGGAGAGTTGTTGCCCAGGAAGAACCGCTTGGGGCGTAGAGAGGTGGGACTTATCTTTCGGCGAGGCGGAAGGGTGCAACATTCACTGGCGTGGGGTCGTTTTCTGATGGTCGAAGGGGAACCCAAGGTTGGGTTCGGAGTGTCTGGCAATGTGCGCCAGGCTGTCGTGCGCAACCGCCTCAAGCGGCTCTTTCGGGAGGCTGCCAGAAGCCTCTTGCCCAGGTTGAAAAAAGGATGGCTGATGGTGGTTGTAAAGCCGGAAGCGGTAGGAAGTCCCTTGGATAGGGTGCGTGAGTGTATGGCTGCACTTTGTGAGAAGGCTGGGATGATGGATGTTGGCTAGGGGGATGGTCGCGGTTATACGGCTCTACCAGCGTTGCATGTCACCTTTTTTTCTTCCCCTTTGTCGCTTCGTTCCAACCTGTTCGGAGTATGCGGCGGAGGCGATAAGTAAGAGGGGCGTGTTGGGCGGAAGTTGGCTGGCGGTGCGGAGGTTGGCGCGGTGCCAGCCGTTTGGGCGGGGCGGTTTCGACCCGGTTCCCGATACGCTGTCGAAGATGCTCAGGTCGGGCAAGGCGGTGGGTGAGGAAGATGCAAGGTAAGAGACAGCGGCCGCCCGCTTGGCTGACCATGTTCATCATGGCCCTGATGATTTCCCTTTGGGTCTTCATGTTCACCACGATGTCAAAACAGAAGCAGGCCCAGCAAGGAGCTCAGCAGGCGGTTCCAAAGGTATTTCCCAGCCTCCAGGAGATAAGGGCCTCGAGTGACGTCAACCAGGCGATTCGGGTCTGGCAGGGCCAGGTGGCCGATAACCCGAAGTCGCCTGACAATGACTTGACACTCCTTAAGATAGCCATCGCCTGCGAGTACGTGCTCCAGCCGCCAGATTATCGCGGCGCCTTTCGCGCCTATCAGGCCCTGGCGAGCAGTTATGGGCGGAGTCCGTTTGCGATGCACGCGCTCTTCCAAGCGGCCCAGTTGGCCGAGCAACGGCTCCACGAGCCCCAACTGGCGGTCAAGTTGTATGAGAAGGTGGAGGGAAGGTTCCGCGGCAAAGCCGAGGAGGCGATCATATGGGGGCTCTCGGGAGATCAGTTCGTGCCCGTCCTCAAGGGCCATGAGATAAGACTGGAGACGGCTCGCATCCTGGATGGATACTACCGCGACCGCACGCTTTATAAAGCCCTGGCCGTCCTCGTCCGCGTAACGGGCAACGACAAAAGATACTCCTATGGTCTGGCGCTGATCCTCACCGCGATATTGGTGCAGGGCTTCCTCTGGCTCCTCCCATTCACTCGCAAGCAATACGAGACCATGCGGAAGATGCAGGAAATCGCCCCCGAGATGAAGAAAATCCAGGCCACCTTCAAGGCTGACCCTCGCCGCATGCAGACGGAGGTCTTCGCCCTTTACAAGCGCAACCACGTGAACCCGATGACCGGCTGTTTTCTGGGAATGGTAATTCAAATCCCCTTCCTGTGGGCCATCTACGCGGCAATTCGCCACTTTCAGTACCCCCTGGCGGATGCCAGTTTCCTCTGGATGAAGAGCCTGGCCGATGCCGACCTCCCCCTCCTCATCCTCTATTGCGGCAGCATGTACCTGACCACCAGGTTCGGCCCCGGCAGCGACCCCTCCCAGGCCCAGCAGCAAAAGACGATGGCCTTGCTGATGCCGGTGATGTTCTTCTTCCTCTTCCGCTCCTGGCCCTCCGGCTTCCTTCTCTACTGGCTGGCGACCAACCTCCTGAGCATGGGACAACGTTACCTGATCATGCACAAGCGCCCGGAACAAGTCGGCGCCGCGCGTGATTCATTGAGTTACGATGCTGCCCCCCAGCAGGCCGAGGAGCTATCCACCGTGGCTGTGTTGGAGGGATCCGCCGCGACCCAACAAGACCCCTCGAGCGTAGACTCGGAAGTGACGCAAAAGATGCTTACCCCCAAGGCCGGGGTCACCCCGGACGGGCGGCTTGGGGGACAACCGGAGCGCGACGCGCCCCTTTCTCGAGGCACTAGAAGGGGCGGAAAAAAGCGAAGAAAAAAGCCGATCTAGCGGCAAGGAAATCATACTGCCGCCCAAAACGAGGCGAGCCGAAGATGCAAGAGGAAAAAGAAACAAAGACCAGCTCTGATCAAGTTGCCGACAGCGTCAAGAAGACGCTTCAGGAGATACTCGAGAAGATGGAGTTCGAAGCTGAGGTCGAGGTGATGCTGGCGACGAGCGAGCAAATCTCCCTCGATATCCAGGCGGACGACCTGGGGCTGCTGATTGGAAACGAGGGCGAAACCCTGAACGCCTTGCAGTCCCTCCTCAGAGTCATCACCTCTCAGGCCAACCCGGAACGCATTCCCATCCTGCTGGATGCCGAGGGATACCGCGAACGCAGGGCCCAGAGCCTCCGTGAGCGTGCCTTCCAGGTGAAGGAGAAGGTGAAGAGCACCGGCCAGGAGGCAGTGATGCACGGTCTAACCGCTTACGAACGCCGGATAATCCATCTTGCCCTGGCTGAAGACCCCGACGTGGTGACTTACAGCGAGGGAGACGGGCCGGACAGAAGTTTGATCGTCAGCCCCGCCTAGGGCCAGCAGCCCTGCTGTCTGGCCGGACCCTCGAAGTTGGACACCATCGTCGCTGTCGCCACGCCGCCCGGGTTGGGGGCAGTTGGGATAGTTCGCCTGAGCGGCCCGTATGCGCCGGCCATCGCACGGAGGGTCTTTCGGCCGGCCAAGCCCACCACGGACGGTTTGCCCCCCCGTTACGCCGTCCTCGGGACCCTTTATGATGAAGCGGGCGACGTTGACGAGGCCCTCGCTCTCTTCTTTCCTGCTCCCCACTCTTTTACCGGCGAGGACGTGGTCGAACTCCACTGCCATGGAGGTCCCCTCCTGCTGGAGAGGGTAGTGAGGCTGGCGCTGAGTTTGGGTGCGCGTTCAGCGGAGCCGGGAGAGTTCACCAAGAGGGCATTCCTGAACGGACGCCTCGACATCACCCAGGCCGAGGCGGTCAACGAGATTGTCCGCGCCCGTAGCGACGCCGCCCTTCGCGCCGCGGTCAGGCAGTTGGAAGGGGGCTTGAGGGAACAACTTGAGCCGCTTCGGGAGGGCCTTCTCGCGCTCAGGACCGAGGTGGAGGCCAGCCTGGATTTTCCCGAGGAAACGTGGTTCGACGGGCTCACCACCCTGAGCAAAGTCGAAGGGGGCGAGGCCGGCTCCGTGGCGCCCGCAATTGAGGGGTTGCTATCGCAGGCCAGGCGGCTAACGGCGACCTATCACGCTGGCAGGCTTCTCCGAGAGGGAGCCAAGGTAGTCATCGCCGGCAAGGTGAACGTGGGCAAGTCCAGTCTTCTCAATGCCCTCTTGCGCTCTCAACGCGCCATCGTCAGCGAGACGCCCGGCACCACCCGCGACTACATCCAGGAGATGCTGGATCTGGAGGGAACGCCGATAGTGGTGGTGGACACCGCGGGGATTCGCGCTCCGGGAGAGGGAATCGAGGCCGAGGGGCTGCGCCGCTCGGAAAGACTCATCGAGGAGGCGGACCTGCTCCTGGCCATGCTGGATAGTTCAGAGCCTCTGGGCGAGGAGGATCATCGTCTGCTCGCTCTGACCGCCGGCCGGGAGAGGTTGATAGTCCTGAACAAGTGGGACCTTCCGGCCAGGCGCATGCATCCTGATTCCGGCGGCGCCTGGGATGATTCTCCCCTTCGACGGGCTCAGGGTGGTGAGCAAGGTCGAACCACGGCGGTGGCAGTCTCCGCCCTGACCGGCGAGGGGATTGACAAACTGCGGGAAGTCCTGGTGAAGGCAGTCCGCGGCCAGACCGCCGCCCTTGCCGAGGGCGTGGCGGTCAACCTCCGCCACTACGAACTGTTGAAGGCCGTGGAAGCCGCGCTCGAACGGGCGCAGCAAGCCGTCGGCGAGGGTCTTCCCCTCGACCAGATAGCCTCCGATCTCACCGAGGCCTCCAACCGGCTGGGCGAAATCACCGGCGAAGTCCTCACCGAAGAGGTAATCAACCGCATCTTCTCCACCTTCTGCCTGGGGAAGTGATGGAAGAAGTGCGCAAATGTGGCTTGCGACTTGAGGCTTGGGGAACTGCCACGGCAACCTGAAGCTGCCTTGTCCGTCCGCGGCGGACGGACGCGCAATGACGAATTGGTGGCCGCTAGCGCAGACTCGAAGACTAGGAGACTCGAGGACTCCCAGACTCTAGACCCCTCGACTCTCAGACTCTTTGCGGTTGGTTGACTGGGCTATCCGGCTCTTCGCCGCGGAAGACGCGCAGCAGGTCTTCGGCGATGGTGAGGCCCACTCTGTCCTGAGCCTCCCGGGTCGAAGCCCCCAGGTGGGGAGTTACGATCACGTTCTCGAGGGAGAGGAGCGGGCAGTGGAGGGGTGGCTCCTCCTCAAAGACGTCCAGCGCGGCGCCCGCCACCCGGTCCTCCACCAGCGCCTCGTATAATGCCTCCTCGTCCACAATGCCTCCCCGGGCGCAATTGACGATCCGGACTCCCTCCTTGGCCAGGGCCAGTTCCTTCTTCCCTATGAGGCAGCGCGTTTCCTCGATCAAAGGACAGTGAACCGTGACGAAGTCGGACTGGCTCAGCAGCCCTTCCAGGTTGACCGGCATCGCTCCCGAAAGGGTGATCCTGCCACTATCCAGGAAAGGATCACAGGCAAGCACCGTCATCCCCAGCGCCCGCGCCCGTTCCGCCACCAGCCTGCCCACCCTGCCCAGGCCGACTATGCCGAGCGTTTTCCCGGCCAGTTCCACCCCGGTGAAGCGCTTGCGATCCCATTGGCCAGCCTTCACGTGAACGTGAGCCTGGGGAATGTGCCTGGCCAGTGCCAGCATCATGGCGATGGTATGTTCCGCGGTTGCCAGGGAGTTTGCCGCCGGACTGTTTATGACGAGGATTCCGTGGCTCGTCGCCGCCTCGACGTCCACATTGTCCACGCCCGCCCCGGCCCTTGCTATTACCTCCAGCGCCCTTCCTGCCTCTATCACCCGCGCCGTCACCTTCGTCCGGCTTCGCACCACGATCGCCTGGAACGGCCCTATCTCAGCCACCAGTTCCGCCTCCGAAAGGCCAGGCTTGACTGCCACCTCCGCGCCCGAGCGGAGGATTTCCAGGCCCTCCGGCGCTATCTCGTCCGCAACCAGGACTCTGCGGTGCTCTTCCATCCCGGCCACTCAGCCCCTGTTCCCCGCCAGATAATTCTCCAGAGCCTCCGACACGGCAAAAATGTCCCGCTCGGAGATGCAACCGAGATGGGCGATGCGGAATATCTTCCCCTTCAGGTCTCCCTGGCCGCCAGCCAGCAAAATGCCGTAGCGATCCTGGATGAAGCGGTTCATCTCCGAGACGTCCACCCCGGCTGGCGCCTTCAGCGCGGTTACCGTGTTCGAGGCGTGCGCCTCATCGGCGAACAGTTCGAGCCCAAGCGCCTTGACCCTCTTCCTTGCCAGTGCCGCCACTTTGGCGTGTCTCCGGAAGACATTCTCCAGCCCTTCCTCAAGGATTCTCCTTAGCGAGGCCCTCAATCCGCTGAAAAGGCAGACATTCGGCGTAAAGGGAGTCTGCCCTTTCTCCAGGCTCGCCTTCATCTTGGAGAAGTCCCAGTAGAACCTGGGCAGTTTGGCGGAGCGGTGCATTTCCCAGGCTCGCTCACTCACACTGAGGAATGCAAGCCCCGGCGGCAGCATGAATGCCTTCTGCGATCCGCCGACGACCACGTCCAGCCCCCAGGCATCCGTCTTCAGGTCAATCGCTGCCAGGCCGCTGGTGGCGTCCACGATAACCGCCGCGCCGTGCCGCCTGGCGACCTCGGCGAGGGCCTGAATGGGGTTGGTGATGCCGGTGCTGGTCTCATTTTGGGTCAACAGGACGGCCTTCGTCCCCGGGCTCTTCTTGAGGATGCTCTCTACCTTCTCAGGGTCCGCGGCCTGCCCCGGCTCGAAACGCACCTTCTCGACCTCAAGCCCAAAGGCTTCGGACATCTGCACCCACCTGTCCCCGAACACGCCAGTGGTGGCAACCAGAACCTTGTCCCCAGGTGAGAGGGTGTTCACCAGGCTGGCCTCCATCCCTCCGGTGCCGGAGGAAGTCAGCACAAAGGCGTCCCCCTCGGTTTGGAAGACCTTCTTCAGACCCTTGGTTATCTCCGCGATCATATCGGCGAACTGAGGGCTCCGATGACCTATCGGCGGCGCCGCAAGCGCGGCGCGCACCTCCGGGGGGATCATGGTGGGGCCGGGTATCAGGAGAAGGTCTTCCCGCTCCATCTCTTTACCTGCTCTCGCTTATTCCACTGCCGGCAGAGAGGCGAGTGCCCTTGCAATCTCCTGCTCAGGATAGGCGTAGTCCTGGAGTTCGCCTGCCAGGTAAGCGTCATAGGCGGCCATATCGAAGTGCCCGTGCCCGCTATAATTGAACAGGATCACTTCCTCCTTCCCCGTCTCCTTGCACCTGCGCGCCTCCTCAACCACGAAGTGTATTGTGTGCGCGGTCTCGGGGGCAGGCACCGGCCCTTCAGTGCGGGCCCAAAGCATGGCCGAGTTGAATACCGGATTCTGATGGTAGGCAAGCGCCTCAATCGCTTTTTCCTTGCACAGCAACGATATCAGCGGCGCCATCCCGTGATAACGTAGCCCTCCGGCATGGATCCTGGCCGGCATGAAGGTGTGGCCGAGGGTGAACATCTTCAACAACGGGGTCGTGGCCGCCGTATCGCCAAAATCGTAGCGGAAAGGCCCCCGGGTAATTGACGGACATGCTTCGGGCTCGATGGCCACGGCCCGCACTTCTTTCTTTCCCTGTAGTTTGTCCATCAGGAAGGGGAAGGAGATTCCCGCCATGTTGCTTCCGCCACCGACACAACTGGTGACCACGTCCGGGTACTCGCCGATCATCTCCATCTGCTTTTTCGCCTCTAGCCCCAGTATCGTCTGGTGGAGAAGCACGTGGTTCAGCACGCTTCCCAGCGAGTACTTGGTGTTTCCGCTCTTGATGGCGTCCTCGATGGCCTCGCTAATCGCTATGCCCAGGCTGCCGGGGCAGTCAGGATCCTTTGCCAGGATCTTCCTGCCCGTCTCGGTGAGGTTGGATGGGCTAGCATGCACCTCGGCGCCCCAAACCCCCATCAGGGACTTCCGGAACGGCTTCTGCTCGTAACTGACCTTTACCATATATACGGTGCACTTCAAACCCATCAGGTTAGTGCCAAAGGCGAGCGCACTCCCCCACTGCCCGGCCCCGGTCTCGGTCGCCAGCCGCTCCACGCCCTCCATCTTGTTGTAGTAGGCCTGCGCGACTGCCGTATTCGGCTTGTGGCTGCCCGCTGGGGAGACGCTTTCGTCCTTGTAGTAGATCCGCGCCGGAGTGCCCAAGGCTTCCTCCAGCGCCCTGGCGCGCCTCAGCGGCGTGGGACGCCAGCGGGCGTAGATCTCCAGGACTTCTGGCGGTATGTCAATCCACCGTTCGGTGGAGACCTCCTGCATGATGAGCGCCATTGGGAAGATGGGAGCGAGATCCTGTGGCCCTGCTGGCTGAAGCGTGCCCGGATGCAAGGGCGGCTGCAG
>Ga0315294_10002995_pt1 | contig 18349 bp, 19 predicted proteins | sample YL17G13_40_MG_FD_203626 | JGI IMG/M metagenome (GOLD analysis project Ga0315294, IMG submission 203626) | Sediment microbial communities from Yellowstone Lake, YNP, Wyoming, USA - YL17G13_40 | ecosystem: Environmental > Aquatic > Freshwater > Lake > Sediment | place: USA: Wyoming | collected...
GAACCAAGAACAAGAAGAACCACAGCACAGATACTTACTCCAATCGCCAAACCTTTTCGATGAATGTTCTTTTCCATCATAAATTATCCTCATTATTCCCAATGTAGCTCCTCATATATAAATTTATATGCATAAAATATTGCTAATTGGCCATTTATTGTATTAAAAGTACGAGATACTCCATCTATTTACATTCATCTAATTAGATTAAAAACTTATCTAATTAGAGACTCTCTAAATGAGCAAATTATATATACTATTAATGTTAAATACTATAGGGGTAGGAAAAATGGAGGAAAATATCATAAAAAACGGGAAAAAGAATCTCATGGAAAACGACCTTGGTTTTATTCTCTGGAAGCTTGAATCAATCGAAGACTTCCTTCCCTGCTATAAAACCATGATGAAACAAGAACAAGAGTCACCCCTTCCACATCATAAATGATGTGGCTTTCCCCTCCGAGGGGAAGAAAATGCCTAGCGGCATTTTACCAATAACTTTCCGGGCGATTCATCCCTGACTTAAAAGTCATGGATTTCTCGCTCGGAATCCTTAAAAAAAAACTATCATCTTATTCTATGAAGACTTCCTTTTTCAAAATAAGGTCCCTCAGACGAAATTTCTCCCCATCGGGCAACAACTCTACGGGAGGATGTATGCCTTGCTCTAGTAATTTATAACATGCACAGTGAGCATGATTCTGTTCTGATGAGCAATATTTTTCTGTCATACTTTTAAAAAGCTGTATGGTTCTGTCGTCCTCAACAAAAAATTTAGCAAGAATAGGCACGTTAAGAACGAGATCCTCTAAACAGAGATTCTGATATTTACATCGAAACCCTGATTTTAACGCAATGTATGCAAGACAATTGAGATAGTTATCTGATTCACAGGTAGAAAAAGAAGTATGATTCAGAACACGGGGAAAAAACTGAATACAGGTCCGTGTTAAATCTTCGTAGTAAGGGCAGCTCATGCAATCCCATCATTCGTTCAAATAATTACTATGGAGTATTTCCAATTTCTTTAAAAAGATACCTTTTTTTCCAATGTAAAATGGATTTCTACGAATTAAAAAAAAGAAAAAAATAAGAAAAGAGGGGTGTGTCTATTTAACGATCACAAAGAACAACAGGATCAATCCATCGACGCTTTTCGTTACCTCTGCTGCGTTGTCTGCACGAGCGGTCACGGTGATGGTGATTGGTCCTAGCCCAAGCGGTTGTCCCTTGAATGGTAAGACATCCCCTGCGGTGAGTATTGCAGCCTCAACGTCCTCTGAAACGTTGATAAGACCAAAGATCCCACCGGTCATCGTAACGGATGTTTTCACGTTCGTAGCGTCAAGTACCCCGACATTTTTTGTATTGACGGTCACACCAATGCCACCGGTGATGGTGAGGTTAAGGAATGTTGCGTCAACACCATAGGTCTTAAACGTCATATCGCCGTCTGGCTCTTCAGTCCAATTCACTTCATCATTTATCGTGTAATAAATAGTCCCATTTGGATATATATCATTAGTTTCGTTAAAGTATGCACCCCAGAAATACCAATTATCAGTAGCGTTAACCGTCGAAGATACAATATAATAGGTATCTCCTGGTGTTACCACGATGTCTGGGAAATCAAACTCTTCCCAAGTGAGGTTCACGGAACTGAACTCTGACGCTGGCAGGCTTGCAGAGGTGAGATCTGACCCATTTAGATCATCTCGGATACCGACCGTATAATCATAAATGGCTGTTATGTTTTTCGCAATCATCAACTCAACTCTTGTAAGCATATTGAGTGTTGGTGTGAACGACTGGGCGATAATGTAATTCGGACTACCGGTCGCAAGATAGAAAGATCCTACTGGTCCGAAAAAATTAAAAACTGGTTGTGATTGATCAAGAATATCAGCTCTATTTAAGGGTGTATAGGGTGTTTGTTTCCATTTTTGAACACTGGTCCCTGCCATGTTAAATGGCAACGCAACTGCCTCCAGTCCACAAAGGACTAACAATCCAACTACGACGAGTGGAATAAATTTTTTCATATAGTTCCTCCTATTGTTATACTAATGTACGACCTATATTTAATTGTTTTCATAAGATAAAATATGCAACAAGGGTAACAAAAAAGGGAAGGGGGCTACTTGACCCCGAGAACGAAGAATAGCACGACTGTTCCAGTTGCGTTTGCTGAAGTAGCACCTGCATCAACAGCGATATCTGTCTTACCAAAGCCGAAGACGAAGTCTCCCACGGTTACTGATCCTCCTACAGCAATTGTGGGGATACTCCCGGAGTTAGTTTTTCCAAGAAAAATCAATTTACCATCAAGCGTAATTGTCCAGTTCACATTGGCAAGATCTATTGCCCCGGTGTTTGTAATGGTCGCAGAGACGCCCAATCCGCCTTTAATCGTAATAGTCAATGATGAAGTCTCTTTCTGAATGGTGAAAGTGCTGTTTTTCTCAGTCTCGATATTCCCTACATTATCAACCGAATAGAAAAGCACGGTATGGTCGCCATTAGTAGATACAACAAATGGTGCGGTGTACGTGGTCCATGCACCACTATCAAGCGAATACATCGTAGAGTCCACACCAGACAAGTTATCGGTTACTGTTAATGTCACGGTAACATTACTACAATAGATATCCCCGTTCATCTCCCCATCAAGAAGACAGGTCGTTACCGGTGGTGTTGTATCAACACATTTCCAAATAAATTCACTTCCTGTTCCACCTAAGATCTCACATCCTTTCACTTCATTTTCTCCATCAGAATCACAATCACCAATAATTAAACCAGCAAGCATATTTGTTGGACCGGTCAGCGTCGCTTTTTCGTAATAGCTTGTTCCGTTCCATGCGATAATATGAACGTTGCCGGTTCCAAAACAGAATTCAATACTTCCATCGTTATCAGCATCCCCTATTGCAACCGATTCAATAACAGGATCCTGACCCGAATACTCACCATGCCAGACCTGAGTGTATCCCGCACCATCCCATTCAAACAACCAGCCCCCTGGTGTCCCCCCATAACATCCAACGCCAATTTCTGGAGTGCCGTCACCATCCACATCACCAACACCATCTCCAAAAACAGTAACATCGGAAGGATAATTCGTATAGACCGGTACCCCTACCCATTGCTCGGTTGTTTCATTCCAGTTCAACGCCCACGTTCCCGCAGTATCATAATTTAGATCTGATACATCTGCGATAACCTCAGTCTTCTCATCCATGTCAACATCTCCACTCCAGACCATAGGACATGCCATACCAGCACCACCAGGACACGTCCAAGAGGCTTCGTAATAAAACGTATTCGTATCTATGTTCCATCCCAGTGCAGTCACATGTTTCCCCCCTGCAGCTGGATCATTTGCTATCAACACCTCTGCATGACCGTCATCATCATAATCACATGTATAAATATCGTAAATAAAGTCAACACCTATCCCATGGTACCAATCCAGTTGCGTGGGTGTCGCACCATCCCATTTGTACGCGTAGACACCGTCGGCACTCGAATAGGTCCATGACACACAGAATTCTAATTTCCCATCTTCATCCAGATCAACGACACAGGCTCCAGAAGGTGAGCCTCCGGCAACACTCCAAGAATATTTCTGCACATAGGTTTGTTGTGTTGTATTATAATATAAAATCCGACAAATACCGGAATTCTCATACCCACCAAGAATTATCTCGTTTATCCCATCATCATCAATATCTCCTACCGGCTGTGCAAATTGCGCATGACCATTCCCCCCATACGCATAACTCCACTGTAGCATCCAGCCATCCCGTGAAGCCGTGTTTCCAGTTTCATACGGACTGAGCAAATTATCAGATTGTTCATCAAGAGGCTGAGTCTTTGTTTTGGTCGCTCCTGCCGTCGGCAGCACAGCAGCGATGATCACCAGCACACAACAAACCAGAGTTCTTATCTTCATGTTCATTTCATTATCCCCGTCTTTAAGCATCACGCTTCCTACGTTTAAATGTTTTCAAAGGGATAAAACCCCTAAAATCATCCCCTGGAGAGACGAGAAGGGTTCTTTGTCATAAATAAATCTTTCGACATGATGTTTTTTGTTTAAAAAAAGAAAGAGGAAGGGGAATTTCCCCTCGATGTTCCTAGTGTTTGCTCCGTTATATTTTGATGAAGACGAGCAGTACTGTTGCGTTCACTGATTTTGTGGCTGTATCGGCAGTGACCTTGACGACCGTCTTCCCGAAACCAAGGATTAATTTCGAGGAAACCGTTGCTTGACCAGCGGCGGCGATTGTAGGAATCGTTCCGGTGCTTACTTTTCCAAGGATGATGAGACCACCAGTAAGTTCGATCTTCCAGGAGACGTTGGTTGCTGCTCCACCACCAGTGTTCTTGATCACTGCTTTCACTTTGAACAATCCGCCGGTAATATCTCCGATCTCGATGGATGGCCCTGCAGTGATGACAATACTATGCGCTGGTGACCAGCCGCTCTCAGCACCGTTACTATCCTTTGCTTTGACTTTCACATCGTACGTGCCTGCAGACGCCCATGCGTGCGAGGTCGTCGCGGTAGCACCAGAGGGATAAGGCCCGAGCCAACTGCTAAAGTTCCCGTCGCCCCAGTCGAACATGTAGGAAATGTTGTCTCCCTCAGGGTCGGTGGTAGTTGCACTAAATGAGTACGATACTCCCGTGAAACCGCTCGTTGGTCCGGTTGGTGCAGCTGGAGTAACTGGTGGTTGATTCGCGGCGCCACTAAAGAGTTGGAAGTTCAGATCATGGGGAAGTGGATTAGGATCCGCACCCGCAATTAATACTGTCATAATCGTCACCCAATTTGGGTAAAGCCAATAATTTGGCGCTTTAAACATTGCTTCATGAAGTTTAATTGGACTTTGTGAACTATTGTGTCGGCACCAGGCACCTTGTGGATAAGAATTCGGTGTTTGAATCGTTTGAATCGTGATCCAATACTTTGTATTCGCGGTGAATGTTATCGGTACTTGGAGTTGACAAGAATAGTTGGCAACCCAATAAGTATTCCCGTTATCGGGGCGCGTGTAATTATACCAAAAACTTCGTGTAATCGATGCGTCAGGTATAGTATGGTTATAAATCTCGGTACCTGGCCAGCTTCCATTGCCGATGTCATTCCAGAAGAGAATGCGCCAGTCCCAGTGGTAGTCTTTTTGGCCTTGTGCTAATTGGCATTGGAAATATCCTCCCTGCCAGGCTACGCTAGTGACTGTTTGTTGTGTAGCGAGCTGAAAATCATCGGCCGGGAAGGCAGTCCCTTCGGTTCTCACCGTGGCAACAATGATCCCACCGCGTGATCCTGCCACGCCCATAACATTATCCCAGATGAGACCACGGGTCGGTGGGGCATTACTAGTATATAGCGGGAGTGTTGTGCTCATATTATTATTCATCTCACGAGTATTCGCTAGTACAACACCTGATGAAAAAACCATCAAGAGGGTACATAGTAAAACAACGGCTTTTTTTACAATATTTTTTTCTTTCATATTTTTGCCTCCTCCAAATATATAATTTAATAACTATTACTTGTATAAATATGTATCTTTTCCTTGAGAAGCGCAAGTTTTGTGGTATGAAACGAACTGAAGAACTTTGTACTTTAAATGCATATTCATCTCTTTTTCCTATATGTATCGACAGATACCATCTATCTACAACAAGTAAAAAACCTCATTTGCAAGAATCCACCTCCATATCACACCGCCAATAAACCTAAATAGCCGGCCGATATTACGAGCAAAACGCACAGGAGCATCTCATCGATGACAACACAACTTGTCAAATGTCCCACATGCAAAACCACCATTACGGTCTCCGGAGAACCAGGTGAAAAAATCTTTCTTATCTGCCCGCAGTGCAATCAAAAAGGGGCTTTTACCATCCCTGGAGAAAAAAGTGCAAAAACGATAGGAATAAATTCAGCGACCATTGAAGTCAATGGTCTGACAAAATCATATAACCATTTCACCGCGGTCAATAACGTCTCCTTCACCGTTAAAAAAGGAGAAATCTTTGGGTTTCTCGGACCAAACGGTGCGGGGAAAACCACGACCATCAAATCCATGCTTGACTTGATCCATGCAAACACCGGAACCATTAAAATCAACGGTATCGACGTACGAACACACGGTAAAGAAGCAAAGAAATACGTCGGGTACATGCCGGAGAAAGTCGCATTCTACGATAACCTCACCGCTTTGCAGAACCTGCGTTTTTATGCAGAAATAAAACACGCACCCAAAGAGGAATGCACCCATCTTATCGAAGAATTCGGCCTTGGTGACACCGGGAAAAAAAGAGTCGGAAAGTTCTCGAAAGGAATGGTCCAACGACTTGGCATGGCACGGGCCATTCTCGGCAATCCCCCGATCCTGATTCTCGACGAGCCAAGCGGCGGGTTAGACCCCCGTGGCGTCGTCCTTATTCGAGATAAAATCCTTGAAGTGAAAAAGAAAGGAACAACCATTTTTGTTTCATCCCACATTCTTAGTGAAATCCAGGAAATCTGTGATCGTGTGGGCATCATCGATAAAGGAGTTCTTGTCGCACAAGACACCGTTGAGGGACTCAGTAAAAAACTGAATCTGAAACCACAAATCACGGTAACGGTAGACTCTATGTCAGGGAAAATTGAAAACGCAGTCAAGAAACTATCAGGAGTCGACAGTGTTAAAACCCAAGGAAACACTCTTGAAATCATCTGCGATGGAGCCATGAAAGCAAAAGTCATCCTGGCAATTTCCACGGCTGGTGGAAACATCCAAAACCTTCAGACAAAAGAACCCTCCCTTGAAGAAGTATTCATGCGATACACGGAGGCATAGGAATGCAAACCAACGTTATTCTCAGCATTGCAAAAAAAGAAATCATGGATAACATCCGGAACAAATGGATTATCCTGGTTTCCGTGATGTTCGCACTTCTCACCCTGGTTGTCTCCTATTTTGGCTCACTTGCAAGTCGTGGATGGCAAGACCTTGGCTTTACCATCTCAGGAATGGCAAATCTTGTGACCTTTTTAGTACCCATCATCGCACTCATGCTCGCATATGCAACAATCATCGGAGAAATCGAACGAGGGTCCATGAACTCCCTCCTCTCGCTTTCCGCAACGAGATTTGAAATCATCATCGGAAAATTCCTTGGCCTGGCAGGTGTACTGTGCTTTACGATTTTTATAGGGTTCGGAGCAGCTGGCCTGATGATAGCGGCCAATGTCTCTAATATCAACTACGCTGATTACGGTATATTCATTGGCGCAACCATGCTCCTTGGATTGGTGTTTTTAAGCGTGGCGTTGTTCTTCTCTACAATCTTCAATAAGCGGTCGACCGCGATGGGTGGCGCAATCTTCCTGTGGTTCCTCTTCAACATTATTCTTCCTATTGTTTTTATTGGATTACTTGCGACCACTATCGATATGATGATGTTTGCACAAGGGAATACGATTGTTGTACCAGACTGGTACCATGCCCTTAATTTGTTCAATCCAACATCAGTGTACTCGTCCCTCCTCACGACCGCGATTGGCCCGGTCTCTTCGATGAGCGCCTCCTCGATGATTCCTGCACCGTCCTGGTACTCCAGCGGACTTCTCATTGGCGTCCTCCTTGCCTGGATCATTGTCTTTTTCGCCCTCGCGGTTTGGAGGTTCCAACGAAAAGACATCTAACCTACCCATAAATCTTATAAATACCACTTTGTTTTCCTACCATCCATCAACACTGGGGAACCAACCTATGGTACGACATGTAAAAAAGACAAATCCAGCGCTTATCACCCTTATTGTGGGGTTAAAAAAGACCGCGTATGAGAACGATGCGCCGATCTGGAAAGATATCGCAGAGCGATTAGAAAAACCATTGCGGAATTGGCCTGAGGTTAATTTAAATCGTATTAGCATGTATGTTCGTGAGAAAGAAACCGCGCTAATCCCTGGAAAAGTACTATCAACAGGGAAGTTAACGAAGAAGGTTTCAATAGCCGCCTGGTCATTCTCAGAGAAAGCTCATGAGAAAATCAAGAAAGCAGGTGGCAAGACACTTTCCATTGAAGAGCTTGTGAAACACAATCCGAAAGGAAAAGATGTGAGGATATTGGGATAACTATGGTAGCAATCATTGACGCAGAAGGTGCAGTACTCGGACGACTTTGTACTGCAGTAGCGAAACGTCTCCTGAACGGCGAAGAGATAGCCATCGTACAGAGCGAGAAAGCGATCGTAACCGGTAAGAAAGATATGATTAAAGCACATTATAAACATGAACGAGAGGTTGGTACCTACCGGAAAGGTCCGTTCTACCCACGGATGCCTGATCGGATATTGAAACGAACGATCCGCGGGATGATCCCCTATCAGGAGCCTCATGGGAGAACGGCATTTAAAAGACTGAAATGCTATATCGGAGTACCAAAGGAGTTTCAAGGAAAATCCTTTGAGAAGATCACCGCTGCTGAAAAGCACCCTGCTGATTATATGACGTTGCAAGAAGTAGCACAATTTTTAGGAGCGAAGGTGTACTATGGCTAAGAAAGTTGTCAATACCACGGGGAAACGAAAAACTTCGATAGCAAAAGCAACCGTGGCTAAAGGCGTTGGTTGCGTCCGCATTAACAAGAAACCAGTTGAGTTTTATGAGCCAGAAATCGCTCGATGGAAGATCATGGAGCCACTGAAACTCGCAGAACACCATGTCAGCACGGTAGATATTGATGTCAACGTCAGTGGCGGAGGGTTCATGAGCCAGGCAAATGCGGTACGAACCGCGATTGCAAAAGGCCTTGTGGAATACACCGGGGACCCTGCGTTACGCCTCTCATTCCTTGGGTATGATAGAGATTTACTCGTGAGTGACTCACGGATTAAAGAAAGTAAAAAGCCTCTCGGGCGTGGTGCTCGAAAGAAGAGGCAAAAATCATACAGGTGATCATGTGATTATCCCCATTCGATGTTTTACCTGCGGAAAGGTGATTTCCTCCATCTACGATGAATATAAGAAACGGTGTGAGGTGTATCAGAAGGCGATTGCTGCTGGTGAAAAACCAAAAGAAACCCCGCAAAAGATTCTCGATGACCTTGGTGCAGAGCGGTACTGTTGCCGACGGATGATTATTTCTCAGGTTGACCTCCTAAAAGAAGCAGCGCCGTACGAATAAATCTCAACTATCAAAAAACAATTGTCCGCTGGGGCGATGTAAAGGCTACCTCAAATTTTTTTTTTCTTTAACGGCTTATTATTTTGATTACGTATTTGTATAAACTGATCATCGCCATGGTGAACAATCCTGCCACAAACCCTACCAATGCTAAGGTAATGGCAGTCATCTTTATCGCCTTTCCACCTTAGAAGAAAAAAGAAGTTCGTGTGCGTGTTTTTCCGTGTTCATTGTCATTTTTCGCCTCTTCAAACAAATAATGATATATTATATCATGATATTATTTGTCGTTGCTTGTATTTATAATTTTCCTGAAAAAATAACAAAAGCTCTCACACCATCGCAAATAATATAACGCACCATCACATATCATCACAAAGGGGTGAATGTGGATGCAAAAAACACTATTCGATTTCTTTGAACCTGATGGTGAAAAAAATAAGCGGACAACAACCGCAGTAAAATAAAAACAAGAGTTGTTCCCTTGTTAAATCTTAGGGGTGCGATTCTCCCAGAGCCGCCACAACGCAACACACAAAACAACGGTAAAGAGAACAAAACACCCAAGAGCGATGTAAAGGTACATCGGATTTTGATACACAACCTGAATAACTCCTTGCGATTGATCAACGACGAAACGACCACCCTCACCAGCGGTAAGCGACCCAGAATCAGAGACAGTCTCCGCGACATTAAGCTCTTTGCCCAGAGGAATCCCTTGGGCATTCGCAATTTTCGCCCTCATTAAAAAAGTCTGAAAGAAATCAAGAAGACCCGGTGGTACCGATAAACCTTCGGCCCAGCCATTTCCAGCCTGAAGGAAATTGCCATTATCAACCAGGCCTTTACCCGACAACACCGCCTGATCACCTAGATTATATCCAAAATCCGTCACCGTTCCTTTAATGTACCAGATCAACTGAATAATACCGACCCACAAAGCAACAAACGTCGTCGTAAACAATACCACAATCTTCGCATTCTCCGGATGCAACAGACTCGCTCCCTTCCACGTCAGTTTATAGTACACCCACTTATGACCATCACGCTCAGTTCTTTTGATCAACCCGGCTTCATGCAGTTTTGTAAGATGCTCATGCAACGTTGCTTTATTCAGATCCGAGACTTTCGCAATCTCATTCAACCCCATATTCTTCCCATCAAGGGTCTTAAGAATACCGAGTCTCGTATCAGACGCAAGTGCCTTGAATGTCTCTCGGTCCAACGTGATCTTTGTCATACTTCCTATAACCAATTATCTCTTACAACCTTTAAATACTGTATGTTTACGTTCGGTTTTTCCCAAACGATACATCTCCCGTAGCGTCGATTCTCCCCTTATGAACAAAATGTAAAATTATAAATCACACAGAACCATTACCCCCCTCTTGTATGAAGAACGACAAACTTATCCAACACCTCAAAGAATGCGGAGCGATCAAGTTCGGACGATTCGTACTCACCTCAGGAGCAATCAGCGACTACTATATCGACATAAAGAAAGCAAGCACAGATCCAAAAATCCTTAAAATCATCGCACAACAGATGAGCGATTACACGAAAGGCTATGAGATGCTCGCAGGCATGGAGCTAGGAGCAGTACCCCTTGTTGTTGCACTTGCCCTCGAAACCGGGATTCCGTATGTGATCATCAGGAAAGAAAAACGAGAACACGGCACCGGAAAACAGATAGAGGGAGGCGATGTCAAAGGAAAAAGCGTGCTCATCGTCGAAGATGTCACAACCAGTGGCGGATCTGTGGTAAAAACCATTCAGATTCTTCGAGAGAACAACGCAGAAGTCGAAAAAGTCCTCGTCGTCGTAGACCGGGAGAACGGCGCACGAGAGCTGCTCCAGAAATTAGAAGTCGAGTTCATTCCCTTAGTCTCGGTCAGTGAAATCCTCAAAAACAAGGAACACTAAATGACTTTATTCGGATAAAAAAAAGAGGGGGATCCTATGAATGTATTAGTGGTTGGTGGTGGCGCGCGAGAGCATGCAATCTGCGATGCTATAGCTCGATCAGAACAGGCGACACTGTATGCCGTGATGAATAACCTTAACCCTGGTATTGAGAAGCTCGCTGTTGAGTACCTCCTGAAAAAAGAAACACTAGTAGATGATGTTGTCTCCTATGCGAAGAAGAAAAATATTGATATCGCGTTAATCGGCCCTGAAGCACCCCTAGAGGCAGGGCTCGCTGATGCACTGACCAAGAACAGCATCAATGCGTGTGCTCCTAAAAAAAACGCGGCACGGATTGAAACAGACAAGGAATGGATGCGCAATCTCCTTACGAAATACAAGATTTCTGGACAACTTCACCATAAAAGCTTTACCGACCCCAAGGAAGCAAAAGAGTTCATTGAAGAGCTCAACGCCCAGGTCGTGATCAAACCCATTGGTCTTACCGGCGGAAAAGGCGTCCATGTCGCAGGCGATCACTTCAACGGCACCGATGAAGCCATGGCCTATGTAACAGAAGTCATCCAGAATAAAATCGGTGGAGCCGCTAAAGTCCTCATCGAAGAAAAAGCGGTTGGCGAAGAATTTACCCTGCAAGCATTCACTGATGGATTGCATCTTGGTCCACTGCCCGCCGTGCAGGACCATAAGAGGTTATTACCTGACGATAAAGGCCCAAACACCGGCGGCATGGGGTCGTACTCCTGCGCCAATGGACTGTTACCATTTCTAACCCAACACGAATACGATGAAGGCGTCTCCATTCTACAGAAAATCGTCAGCGCCCTCGCGAAAGAAAGATGCACATATATTGGCCCCATCTACGGACAGTTCATCCTCACCGCAAACGGAGTGAAAATCATTGAGGTGAACGCACGGTTCGGCGACCCTGAGGCCATGAACGTCCTGCCCTTGCTACAAACCGATTTCATGGAAGTCTGCACCGCGATGCTCGATGGAACACTTTCCAAAAAAGATATCCAGATGGAGAAGAAATCAACGGTCTGCAAATATGTTGTCCCTGAAGGGTACGGCATAAAAAGCATGGTTGGTGAAACAATAGACGTCAACGAGAACGCAATACGACAAGAAGGCGCGATGCTTTTCTACGCATCCGTCACCAAGAAAAATAATCACATCATGACCGGTTCATCACGGTCTCTCGCGGTCGTCGGCATTACCGATGAACTCGCAGAAGCAGAAAAGATCTGTGAGCAGGCATTAACCCATATCAAGGGTGATCACCTCTTCATCCGCCATGATATTGGAACGAAAAAACTTCTTGAAAAACGTGTTCGTCATATGAAAGAGATACGAGGAAGGAAATGAAACAAGAAATCTTCGTGTATTTTATTGGAACCGCAGGATCAGGAAAATCCACGTTAACCGCATCTATGCAACAATGGTGTAAAGAACGCGGGTTAGACGCAATCATAGTCAATCTTGATCCTGGTGCAGAAAACCTCCCCTATCAACCTGATGTCGACATCAGGGACTGGATCTCCCTGCGAGAGATAATGGATACAAACAAACTCGGACCAAATGGCGCACAAATCGCCTGCGCTGACATGATCGCTCTCAACACCGGTGATGTCAAGGAAAGCATCAACTCATTCAAAGCAGACTACATCCTCGTAGATACCCCCGGACAAGTGGAGTTGTTCGTGTTCCGAGAAGCAGGAAAGTATACCGTGAAGTTCCTCAGCCCAGAAAAATCAGTGATTTGCTACCTTCTTGACCCAATGCTGGCAAAAACAGCATCAGGGTTTGTCTCACAGCTACTGCTTGCGATTACCACGAACTTCCGCTTAAATCAACCACAAATAAATATTCTCAGCAAAGCAGATTTACTCTCAAAAAAAGAATTAGAGCTTATTCAAAGATGGTCAAGTGACCCTGATGAAATCTACGAGGCGCTTTGTAGCGAAGAGGCATCCGTGCATCGAGAGCTGAGCGAGCAGATACTTCATCTTATCAAACATATCGGTGGGTACACACGACTTATTCCGACCTCAAAAAAGAATTATTTCGGTATCGAAGACCTCTATACCGTTCTCCAACAGCAATTTGAAGGCGGAGAAGACTTGTTAAAAGATTGATTACGTTGATTTAAGCGTCCCCAGCACCGGCTCAAAAATAAACCCTTTATCCATCAGTGACGTTAACGCTTCCTCGATAGAATTCTCATCCAAGCCTTGTTTCTTACATTTTTCTACGATACTATCCCACGGAGCACCCTCTGCACCCTCAATTTCCTTGATGGTATCTAACACAACAGTCTCGGGGTCCCCTGCTGCTTCAGACGCAGGTACAGGTTGCTCTCCCTCTTGTTTTTTCGGTTTCTTTTGCTCTTTTTTTGATTCTTTTTTCCGTTCTTTAATCTCCAGTTTCTCTTCTTTTCGAACCTCTTCGAATTTCTCTGCTGCGGCAGGGACAATGTACTGCAATGACTCGCGGATAAGCGCCGCATACTTATTCAAATCGACAGTGCCATATTTCTTCAATGCAGCGACAATCCCTTCCGATAATTCACGATTGTATCCAAGTTTTTTAAGGTCGTACACGTTCGGCTGCGTCATCTTCATTGCTTCAATGATCGCGCCAATACGCTGTTTCGTCTGCATGCAGGTTTCAATAATCCATCGGTCCCGCGCCTCCGCGTTCACCTCACGCACCAACTCAGGACGCAACGACACATACAACGTACCCTCCTCAGGGACATATGTTCGTACCTTCCCGATAATCGCAACAAATGCAGGAACCTCAATGCTCTGCAACTTGTTCGTTGCTTCCTGCTGATACTGCCCTGAATAAATCGTAAACACACCGGTTGGGTCAGACAAGTGCGCTCGCAGATATTCCCCACCCTCCGTAACGCTCTCCACATCAGTCAACACCCCAGTAATAAACACCCGATTCACTTTACTGCCCAGGGGCGTCACCACATAGGAAGGCACCTTTTCGCCACTGCCCTTAATCTCTATTGATGCATCGTTGTATTCCGCGGCAAAAATCCGCCACGCGGGCTCCCTTCTCATAGCAACTCCTCCAGCTCCTGAGACAATCGTTCTGCTTCCGCGGCTACATTAAAATCAGCACGTTTCGCATCGCGAACAATCAAGGTCACCCCGAACTGATCACCTAAGGCATTCCCCTGTAAACTGACCCGATGACCAAATAACATGCTATTCATTTCTTCAACAAGGCCATCATCGTTTGAGGAATCATTCATGGTTTTCTCAAGAAGTTTTTCGGTAAGCTCCTTTCCAAGGATCGCGCTCACCGAACCGGTTCCATCATCAATGACCAGTTTCATCCGCACATCAGGCTTCCCTTCGACAGTCCCATGCACCGCACATGCGCCCTGCTGGAGAACCCGGTTGCACTCCGGGCATCGCTGCACCAGCCCAGAGCCTTTCCGAATCTTAATGACGGTTCCTTCCACTTCCACATCCAAGGCACCGTTCCGATCCACCAGCTCAGACAGCATTATTTTTTGTGTTTTTACGTCTTTTTTTGAAATCTTGTTTGCGTCAAGTTTCTCCACGGTTGCCTTCTCATCAAACGTGAACTGTGGAATCCCCTTCCAGGCTTTCACATACCCACCAGAAATCTTCACCACAGCGCCTTCTTTTAACTTAAAATCATACCACGCGGTAAATTGTGCTTTCCCCGTCTCATCACCAAGCAACCCTGAGAAAACCTTCTTTTTCTGACCTGAAATCTCCACGTCACGGTCTTTTATCTCAAGGATTCGCGCGGTCACCTCAACAGAACTCAGACCACCGCGTAACTCTTTCACCTTGTATCCCCGTGGCTCCACGTTCACCTCAGGAACCTCTGACGCATCCATCTTCTTAATCCTGGTTCGATCACCGAAATTCACTTTCACACTCCCTTGCCATTCCTTCGTATATGCGTTCGTAATATCCACGACCGTGCCTTTTTCAAGCTCAAAATCCTTCCACGCGGTAAACTGAATCGTCCCACTTTCATCACCAAGGATGCCATAGAAGATCTTCCGCGCTTCCCCTTTCACCTGTATCTCCCGAGGATTTACCGAAACAACACGACAGAGCACATGAACACTCTGCTGATCCGGCTTCAAATCAACAACCAAGGTACGCTCTGAAGACGGCGGCTGCTTATATCCACCACCAAACTTCTTTACCAGCGTCTGCTTCGCATGATCAGGAGGGACACCATATTCCAAAAACTTCTTCAACTCTTTTTCCAGTTCATCTCGACTTACTTCTTTTCCTGATGTCTCACGAAGTGCTTCAAGAATATCATCAATCTGCTGTTCAATATTATCCTCAGACATAAAGGATTCCTCGCCCAACTTTGATAATCGTTGTTACATATATAAAGAGTACTATAGTACTAATAAAATCAGAAAAAAATAGGCTCAGGATAACCCAATGATATTCCCGTTCTTATCAATATCCATGAACTCGGACTGAGGGTGCGGGGGAAGACCGGGCATGGTCGTAATTTTCCCGGTCATTGGTACCAAAAACCCGGCACCCGCAGAGAACTTGATATCCCGGACCGTGATCTTAAAACCAGTCGGCCTGCCTAGCAATAGCGGATTATCAGACAAGGAGTACGGTGTCTTCGCAATACAAATAGGAAGCGAATCAAGCCCTAGCTCCACACATAGTTTAATGTCACTTTCTGCGTTCACGGAATATCCAACCCTATCTGCTCCGTACATCTTCTTCGCAATTATTTCGATCTTCTCTTTCACCGGGAGATCAAGATCATACAAATACGTGAAACGAGACGGCGTGTTATGAATCAAACTAATCAGCTTCCCCGCAAGCTCAATTCCACCTTCGCCACCCTTCCCCCAGACATCAACGACCGCACACGGTACCTGTTTTTTTAAGCAAAAATCTTCAACAAAATCAAATTCTTCATCGGTATCATCAGCAAACTGATTGATCGCGACAATCACCGGGACCTGAAACCAGGAGATGTTTTCAAGGTGTTTTTCAAGGTTTCCAAGCCCTTTCTGAAGAGCCTTACGATCCTTGCCTTCACCATGTCGTTTCAACGCCCTGATACTGACCACGAGCACAACAGCATCAGGGATAAGGTTCCCGGTTCGACATACGATATCGAAGAATTTCTCCGCCCCCAGCTCAGAGCCGAACCCAGCTTCGGTCACAAAATAATCAGCAAGACGCAACCCCATCATATCCGCAATAAGACTATTGGTTCCATGTGCGATATTGGCGAATGGGCCACCATGGACAAACGCAGGGACACCCTCGACGGTTTGTACTAGATTGGGCATGATCGCATCTTTCAATAATACCGTCATCGCACCCACTGCTTTCAGATCAGCGGCAGTCACCGGCTTATTATCATAGGTATAAGCAACGATGATGCGACTGAGCCGATTCCGTAAATCATTCAAATCCTTGGACAGACACAGGATTGCCATGATCTCGGAGGCTGGGGTGATCGAAAACTCAATCTCATGAGGAACACCATCGGAAGGTCCACCAAGCCCAACAACGACTTTGCGTAATGCCCGATCACTGATATCCAGAACCCGCGGCCAGACAATAAACCGAGGATCAATATGAAACAGGTCACCGTGATGAATATGATTATCAAGTAAACTTGCGAGAAGGTTATGTGCACTTGTAATAGCATGCATATCGCCAGTGAAATGAAGATTAATATCCTCCATCGGAAGAACCTGCGCATACCCTCCACCGGTAGCACCGCCTTTCTTCCCCATAATCGGACCCATCGATGGTTCCCGGATCCCCAGCATGGTTTTTTTCCCGAGCTGTGCAAGCGCTTGTGCCAACCCGATCGTCATCGTTGTTTTCCCCTCACCACTTGACGTCGGATTAATCGTCGTTACAAGAATCAGCTTTCCCTGTTTCTGCTGTTTTACTCGCTTCAGTACGTCCAGGGAAACCTTTGCTTTGGAGCGACCCCAGCAGAAGTACTCGTCCTCATGAATCCCTGCTTTTGCAGCAATGTCTTCTATAGGAAGAAGAGGAATAGAGCGTGCAATTTCGATATCGGTTTTCATACAATGACAGGGACGATATCATGTTTCCTGTTAAAAAAGATGTTCGCTCAAACAATGAGGTAAAAAAAATCGAAAGAGGACCACTATGCGGGGACATTCATATGATGTGGGTTTTTCGGGTGGTCCATGCCGTCTCAGGCAATGAGGAATAAATAGTGTGAGAGTTGTATAAGGCGACAGTGCTATTCTTCGTTCTGAAGTTCCGCTCCTTCTTCTTCGTTTCAGATGAGAAAATCGCATTTTTCTGAAACTCCCAATAACGAATCCGCCAGTTCGTCCCATCACACAGAAGAGCCTCATCCCGCCGGGTGTTCAGAATTCCTTCTGATTCCAGACGGTAGAATAAGCGTCGATCAGAATGATCAAGCATATTATCGATAATACAGTCATCATATCCGAACATATCCATGACGATCTCAGCGTATCGTCGTGCTTCTTTTTCGTTAACATTAAGCTTTCTTTGGATTGTTTTTGCGAGTGCATTCAAGGTGACAAGCGGCATAGTATTTCTCCTTTCTTCTTCAATAGTATAATTTTATCTTTATTAGTATATATAATTTTCCCTTCTTTAGCCTCTTTTACTACATTCGCTCAATCCAACCGCTCTTGCGCTCAATAAATATTATAACACATATGAACCATACCCCAACGAGTTGTTCCTATGAACCTTGCACTTATCTCTGCACAACCGACCATCGCAAATAAAACAAAAAACATACAAATCATGGAGAAATACATCAATAAAATAAAAGCAGACATCTACATCTTCGGCGAGTATTTCCTCTCAGGGGATCGCTGCAAAGACGAATTCAGAGACCTTGCAGAACCACTTAACGGACCATCCATCCAACACCTCAAAAAAATCGCAAAAAACAAACAATGTTACATCGTTTTTGGCATGCCAACAAAAGATGACAAGGTTGATGGCCTCATCTACAATACAGCCGTGTTACTTCACCCAAATGGCACCGTAGATACATACAAAAAATGGTTCCTACCAACTGCAGGACCTTTCGAAGAAAAAATTTTCTTCGACCAAGGGGAAGAACTCCCTGTCTTCAACACAACCTTTGGAAAAATTGGATTGCTCATCTGCTATGACCTTAACTTTCCGGAGCTTGCAAAAGCTCT